>Ga0116227_10001607_pt1 | contig 50783 bp, 31 predicted proteins | sample S1TSphgellanicum_FD_89693 | JGI IMG/M metagenome (GOLD analysis project Ga0116227, IMG submission 89693) | Host-associated microbial communities from peat moss isolated from Minnesota, USA - S1T2_Fb - Sphagnum magellanicum MG | ecosystem: Host-associated > Plants > Peat moss > Unclassified...
AATGACATAGGGTACATTAGTGTTTAATGAGTTTTTATCATAATTTTAAACAAATATTAAGATATCATGTGTATAAAAATGAATAAACATTATAGTTGCACAATATTACTAATTATGTATCATTACTTGAAATGTTGTAATGATTTACATAGAAATAATAAACTACATGTGTATTGAACATAAACATTAGTACTAACATATTTTTTTAAAAATTTAAACTTTATCTTCAAATTACAGTTTAATATTTATATGCACACTAAAAATCATTCATTTATAGAAATAAAATTTACACATAATTTAATGTTATCATAATTTTAAATAAATATTACAATATTTTATGTATAAAATTAATTTTGCCTATTGGTTGTTTAACCTAGTTGAAAGAGATGATTACAAACAAAATTGTATTTCATCCATACTTTAGTACATTTTATCATCTAAAATAGTTGAACACTAGTCAATGTCTTGACTATGTGCCAACTAAAGAACCTTAAATGCCAAGAATATTTCAAAAATGACCCCTTAGTTACATGCTTCACATTGTTTACCAACATAATTGGAAGTTCAACTTGGAGACATTGTTGATGCCGAGAATATTCAGCAAATGACCATATAGTTGAAAAATGCTTTCAACTATATACCAATATAGTAAACAAATCAACTTAATTGGTAATTTCCACAATTCTATTTAAAAATTAAAAAAATCCAATTTAAACACAATTGCAAATGTCATGTAATTAAAGACTTTTGGTTAAAATACGAGGGTTTTCTACTAGTGTATATTCTAGGCGATGTTTCTTGATTGTCAATTGCAAATTTTTTAAAACTTTTTTGGAGACAAGCATAAGCTTCTCCACTTCACACCTACAACAAAATCATGTTAGTCCTAGTGTTGGGAGTGTTCATTGGTTAGCACCAGACTTTCAACGTGCTATCAATCAACAATGTGATGGTGAGGTGTCATCACCAAAATGTGCACCTATTGGAAGGCCAAGCCATGGTTCACAGCCACTTCCATTTCCCTTAAAAACAATTGTGGATGCACTAGTTGTGTTGTAGAAGAAAAAGTTCAAGTGGCCCCAAGAGGTTCAAACATAAAGGTGTTGGCATTTGAAAAACTTGGCAACTTTCTTGACCTTGATGAAAACCATGTAGTATAAGGTGATGTAGAAGGGCTTGCTTCAATGGAGGAAACAGATGCAAATAAAAAAGAGGCAAACCAATCTACAGAGGAACATCCCATATCAAATCTACCAAATTCAAATAACAAAGAACCAAAAGCTTCAAAACATGGAAAGAAGGTTGTTAAACTTGTGGCTAAATGTGTTTCTATAGCAAAGACTACTAGGTAGGTTGTTAGGATAGCTCAGGCCATTAATAAGGGTCTTGGAAAGGGTTAGAAATGTCATGGTAGGTGCAAATGATGATCTAAGACCTATCATTTTTTTTATTGACTTTTGAAATCCATCTGTTTTGTGTAGTTACATATATGTAGAACTATTTATTTGTTTTAACTTGGGTGCATTTAATTTTGGGGCTAGGTGTACAAAAGCTTCCTATTGGATAGTAAGTTTTAGTTGTTGATAAGGTGAGGATGTTAGCCAAATGGCATATTGGAAACGTTTGTGGGCATATTTTTGGAAAATCATTTCGTGTGCAAGGAAGGCAATGAAGGTGAATTTCATATGCTATTTTTGGTGTTCAAATTCATGCAATTGTTGCAAGTATGTCCACTAAATTATGATTTTGCAATGTAAGGATTTTAGTTAATGTTGTTCCCTCAAGAGCACGTTTATGTGGAATTATAAGGTTCTTAAAAAAAATTGATTCAAGGGTGCATGGTAACATTGTTCATGATTAGGCATGCTTAATAGCATGTGCCTACACATTATTTGGATTTTTTAGTGCAGTTCGTTCAAGGGCAGTGAAACCATGGGTTGTATGTACTATCTTGCTTAAAGTGTTACACTACACTAATTAGGTGTGTTTTGGACCCTGGCTAATTATCTAGTGCAACCATGGCATAGATGTTGGACCACCTAATTATATTTTCCTTCACCCTTTTTTGTGGTAATATGTAATTTGCTACATTTCAATTTCTTGGATATTCATTGTCAAATGTTTTACAAGTAGAAGTTTGGAGTACATTGAACTTGCACTATATTCTAAGATCAAGTTTGATTATTTTATTTCTTTCAATATTAAATTGCTAATGTTTTGAGTGTTCACCATTATGTTTTGATGTGTAGGCAATAGAGTTAAGAAATTTCTAAAGCAACCATAAGTAATTATGATTGGCACAATTGAGCTCATATCTACTGGATGATAAAAAAAACTCATGGACCATGGCCCCTATTCAAATAGAGTTTCAGGTTTTGTAGGAACATGTGATATGATGCTCCAAGTTACTAAACAATAGTAATCAAGGTAGTTTTGTTGTATACAATATGTTGTCTTATGGGTATGGAAATTCGGTAGCAGATCTTGGAGCATCCTGGCCTTGTGGTTAAAGTATGGCAACAAATTTGCTTGATGTGTATTGAAAGGGAAAAATGGCTATACAAGGTGTTGTGGCAATAATTATATGGCTATTTGCAAATTTCTTAGTTTGAACTAGGTGAGGCAAGCATGGAAGTGAATACACCTCCTCCATTAGTGGCATAGTCACAACTTTCATGCAGGCAATCAATTTTGCTTAAACCGAAGAGCTTTTCATACTTGCTAGTCATCATTTTCTTAATTGATCAGAAGCACTTGGAAGATGTTTGTTTTTTCACCCACTTTCGCCTACTATTTTTTCCTTTCCTAATTATTTCATAAGCTTGAATAGGTTGTTTGGTTGGTGACTAGAATAGTAGGATCAGTTTGTATATCGTAGTGGAATACTAACTTTGAAACTCTTACACTAGTGGAATTATCCTAATTATTAATATCAAGTCTATTCGGAACCATTGTGTCCTAGTACTTGACTTTGGTCAAGGATAGGATAGTTCAAGAAGGCTAAGTTGGTGGGTGTGGTGAAATAGGCAAAAATATGTTCATCAATAGAAATTAAAATGTTGCAACAATTCGATCAATGCACATTCAATCATTTAACATGTCTTTAATTCTATTACTCCTTGAATTATGAGCGCACCAACACTTTTGCTGATATTCAAGGGTAAGGCTTCTAATCATTAAAGCAATAAGCAACAAATATGTAGTGTGCTTTTGGAATTCTGGAGTTCATCCTTTATCAACATTTGAATTGTGTTTATTAATTGACAAATAAATCTCTTGAGTGTTTTTTTGGGTATTAGGACATTGTTTGCCTTACATTGGGCAACAATTCTACAACATGATGAATTAAGGTAAGTGTGTTTTCCTTTATGAACTTTTTTATCAATGCATGTATTGCATTACATGCCTATGCATGCAACATGATGTTAATGTATTGATTCAATGTTTATAATCCTGGAGTAAAATTATTAGCCTTCTTAGTTTCCTAGGATGCAAAGCTTGAATATGATATTAAGCTCTTCAATTGGCATGTCAAGACAAGATGATTGCATCATAGTAAATTTTGGCTAAATTGTAAGCTTATGTAGCAACAAAATGTGGTCAATATCTTGCATGGATTACCAATTAAAGTCTTTTTGTGGTTAGAGCAAAAAACTCTATTGAATTTGTTGATATGGAATTATTTGCACTACAACATGTATGACCACGTAAATAAACTTTGATCAAAGGCCTTACATTATGATTTTCACTCCAATCAGCATGTATGTAGAAGGGAAATATTCTTTTATTTTTTATATATTTTACAAGATGTTCATAGCAAGTTCAAGGCTAATGACCACTAGGTGATTATCTCTTTTAAACATATGAAGATGATGAAATTGGCAATTTTGGCTTTATGTAGATGTGACAATATTTGTATTACTTGGGGAAAATTCAAAACATTCAACTTGAGTACATCGATGCTAAGGAATGTTTGCTACAAGCTACCCACAAGGCTCCATCAAATGCCATACATTTTCAAATCCAATGTATATACTAAATGGGCAACTATTGTATAGCTTCTTTTAAAGGAAATTCTGGAATGTACAACTTTCATGTAAAAGGGGATGCGCAAAGCTCTCCTACCCTACTTTGAGCTCACAAATGTAATGTCAATCCATGGCCTTGAACAATTTTCTTCACTTTTTGGTTGACCAAGCTTTTATTTCTTTCAGGATGTTGATCTTTAAATGTAACCATTGGAATGGGTTTCATTGCAGGATATGCATATTGGAAATTTGGTGCTCTTTTGTCTAATTGTTCATAAGAATGTAAGTGTGTTTTATGTTGACAAAACTCACAATCTAATTGTGCGCCTACGACACAATGTCATTAGGACTTGCTTTCGCAACATTAATATTTCATATTCCCATGTCTCACTAAGGGATGTTGCATCAAAATTGTACTTGGATTCAATTATTGTTATTGCTAATGTTGAGAATATTGTGATAAAAGCCATTTGAAATGGAAGCATTGATGCTAGTGTTGATCATAATAAAGGTTGGATGCAATCAAAGGAGATTGGTGACATATTTAACACAGGTTAGGAATCTTTAGAAAAAATTGGGGTGGATGGGCAATCATTTGTGGGGAGCTACCATTTTAAATGACCTAAAGTCAACATAAGGAATGTCTCTAAGTGGTAGATGGCTCTTGATATAACATTGCAACATTATGTCAATAATCTAAAACTTCCACCTTTGGTTTCATTTTATAGGAACCTCAATAAGCATTCCATTTTTGCATTACATTTTGTCTCAATATTCATAATGAGGTTGTGAAGGCTTTGAGGTTTTCACCATATGTTCATAAGAAAGAGCTTGAGAGTGTTAAGAAGTGACACGAGCATCAGTAATAGGAACTAGAACTTGCAAAACACAATGCTGAAGAAAATGATGACAAGTTCTAGACCTTTATGAACTCTCTCTTAGAAGTAGTCATTGTTGTTTTTATTGTGATGAAAATTCTCTTCCTATTGTTGTACATCCACAAGAATTCAATTTTGAGTTTTGTTTATGCCCTGCAATTTTCCACACAAGACTATCAAATGTAAAGGCAAAACATTTTGCAAGAGGGGCTTCATTTCTTGGCAAACATTACTATGTTACATTTTATTTTTTGTATGTTATTTGCAAGTTAGTGGTTTTTCATGGGTATAGATTATGTGCTTTCCATCAATCCTTTCTCGCTTGTTTTCATCAATGAAAGAGACATTTGCACTATTATTTATGTAATATGGTTTGAATCTTCTCAGAAAACCTAGAAATGTGGTTTTCATAGGACTTTTTTTTCAAAGTGTTAGCTGATATCATGACCAAGTCTTCCTGTTATCTCTAGAAAAGTGACAATATGTAGGTTTAAGTATATTTTTTTGTCCTAAAGGAAGCATATTATGGGATGTTTTCTTTACTCCAAATGTCCAATGTTGGTCAAGTCGATGGGGGAATGATAGTTTTATATACTAGCAGGCAATATATGAAAGTGATGGTGCAATCCAAATTTGTGATTAATAATCACAAGGATCATGTTCTTTCATTCTTTTTTGTTTCATATTCTTTGGTTGATTTAGTTGGAACTGGGACAACTATTCCTATCTAAATGTGTCCAAAGTAAGTGTGTTTATGAAGTTTTTTTTTTCCAATGTCATTGAATCACATTATTACATTTGCTTGACTTTCAAATCAAGAATTGGGTGAATCCCTTTTGAGGAACATTATATGACAAAAGTTGTAGGTCCTTTAAGTTATTTGGTGTTACATCTTGAGTAGGATGTGTAGTTGTCTGTGTTAAGTTCATGTTTCATCTACTCTCTGAAACTATTGTTTCTAGCTATCTTTAATAGGCTAGCTTAAACTGATAATAAATGATTTTCATGATTGAAATTATAGTTCATAGTGTGTAGCCATTATGTGAGTATGAATAGACTAGGCAATGATAATAGTAGTTATGATGGAATGAATGACTATATGTAACAGAGGTCTCCAACATTGAGGCTTTATAGAAAGCATTGAAACAACAAAATTCTCCAAGGGGCTATGGGTTTAGAACTAGCCATTTTTCCTTTTGGAAAATTTTGACAACTTGAAAACAATCAACACTTGAAGTAATGTCTTTTCTTTTGTTAGCCATATATCTCACATCTTTGAACAAATGCTAGACTTTTTGTATAGTAGGAAATGTATAGTATAGATAACATAATAATTAGCATAGTTAATGTGTGTCCTAGTTAGCCTCATGAATCCTTGAAATGAATTTTAGTCCACTCTAATTAGCCTCATTAATCTTCTTTTGTGGATTGCAATCCACTTTCATGGGTCCCACAAAGTCCATTTCATGGTATAGTTCATTATCATGGACCCTAAAGTCCTTTTTCATGCATTATAGTGGACTACCATCCATAAATTGCATAACTAGCTAGTTAGGTCCATAAGATTGCGCTATAGTCCCAAAAGAAAGAGAAGGAAGATGTAATTTGGAGCTAGATTGTAATTTGCAACTATCTTCTTTTTGTGTCCACTTCAATTTCCTAGATGCACATTTGACCATAATATTGAATGCAAACTACATCCATTAGCACAAATGGCCAACTAAGTTCACAAAAGAAAATGAATAATGTTGAATCTATTCCACAAATTCTTATTTAGGAGCAAATTCATGTATACCCAAATTTATACAACTCTTTAATGATACACCCTCATTTGCCCCAATCAACCTATGCCAACCCATGTCCACTTCTATACCTAATCTAAGTAATGTTCAACACTTTGGCACGATCATTCTTGTAATGAACTTCATAACCATTTGCATTTTGAAAATAACACTAAACCAAGGTCTTATAAAATTCAATACTAGAACTCAATAATCTCCATTGTTTACATAAATTTGAAATATTTTTCAAAATGATCTACAATTACCAATATTGTAAAATCATCAAAGCAAAAGAAAATCTAACGCGCTCCCAAGTTCCTAGTTAGACCCAAGTTGGGTCTAAGTTACTCAACAGTTGATGCGCTCCCAAGTCCCCAAGTTAGCCCCACGTTGGGCTAATTCACTCAAGTTGCAGAATTTCTGGGACTCAGGGCACGCTCCCAGCTTCCAGCACTAAAGGGGGTGAGAGGGGGCGTGCTGAAAGCTCTGGGATAGACTAGGAAGAGGGACAAGCTTACTCAATTATGCAGTCATGCATCCAAATCCAATCAACAAGTTAGTTAGAACTCATTCTGCACCTTTTAGGTGTTGGGACAAGCCACGGGCTAACTTGGATTCACTTGACTCACCACGGCCTGGACTCGGGGGAAGCCACCACCTTCCCCCATATAGTATTTTCTACAGCTCTCCACCGCACCTACATCCAAATGGCTCTTTTTCCCGGGACTCCCAAAGTGGAGTCCCGAAACTATCCCGGTTTGGACTCTCGGGACTTTGGACGCTCATAACTCCTCGCCCCAAACTCGGATCGGGACGACGTTGAAACCAAAGTTATAGCTCTCCTCGAGAGCTTTCCAACGGTATGCCACACTTCACTTGCACGCACCGGAATCAAGTCGATTCCCGACTTTTAGTGGTCGGGAGTCAAACTGCCAGTTTGACTCCCGGCCCTTCTTTTGACCATAACTTATGTTGCAAATGTCTAAATGGCTCATGCGAGGCCATCTTGGACATCTACACTTTAAGACCTTTCCAACAATATAAAGAACCCTTCAATGCAAGGTGTTTTGACCCCTACAATTGCGTTCTGAGTTTTCAGGAGTCCCGGAGGACTCCCAAGTCCCATTTTCGGGAGTGTGAGTGGTGACCTCACAACTGTGGGGTTGCGACAATAGTGGAATTGTGAGGAACTCGGGGCACGCTTTCAGTTCTCAACACTAAAAGGGGTAAAGGGGCGTGCTAAAGCTCCGAGATGGGACTAGGAAGAATGACAAGCTTTACTTACTTACACTACTAGAAATTTTGTCTTTTGCAACTTGTTTTATCCAACTAAAAAATCTCACATGCAACTATTTTAGAGTTGCATGCGACATTTTTTAGTTGCATAAGACAAGTTACAAAAGACAAAATTTCTAGTAGTGTTACTCGAACCTGCATCAAACCAACCAACAAGTTGGTTAGTTCACTTTCTAGAGCACCCTTGGTGCTAGGACAAGCCACGGGCAACTCTAGACTCACATGACTCACCACGGCCCAAACTTGGGGGAGGCCACCACCTTCCCCCATATAGTATACTCTGTGCCTCTCCGCAGCACCCACATCTTAATGGCTTTTTGTCCTAGGACTGCCAAGGAGGAGTCCCGAAATTGTCCCAGTTTGGACTCCTAGGACTTTGTAAGGTCACAACTCTTTGCTCACACCTTTGATTGGGATGAAGTTTAAAGCAAACTTGTAGCTCTTGTTGACAGCTTTCCAACGGTGTATTGCACTCCATCTGCACGCATCATGGTCGGGTCGATTCTTGACTTTTAGTGGTCGGGAGTCAAATTGCCAATTTGACTCCCGACCCTTCTTTTTGCCATAACTTGTGCTACAGATGTCCAAATGGCCCATGCGAGACCATTTTCGACATTTACAATTCCATAGCTTTCCAATGATATAAAGAACACCCTAATGCAAGGTGTTTTGACATTTGCAATCGAACTTTGAAGTTTTGGGAGTCCTGGAGGACTCCCAAGTCCCAATTTTGAGAGTGTGAGTTTCATCCTCACACTCCCTCAAAGTAAGGTTGTGACAAAATCCAATAGTAGAAAACATGAAATTGGTTACCTCATTCTTGCCACTGTCATAACCAACATGTAAAGATCATGCCCTTTTCCTTATAATTAATTACACAAAATATACATCCAAGCTTGAGGAAGTTGGAAATATTACCTCAAAACTCACCTCCACTAATTACTACCAAAATACATAGGTAATGTCCACCATGGGCATAATGAGTTCTTGCACAATAACTTGCATCATCTAAAAAAAAAGGATTAAAATGTAAATATTTTAATGTAATAACTCGATTATTTAATATCATGTTCAAAAGTGGAGATGAAGTTTCCAACTCCCAAAGTTGTTGCCATGTTATTATAACAAACCTTTCAATGCAATAATTCCATCGTCCAATATCATGTTCAAAAATGGAGATGAAGTTTCCAACTCCCAAAGTTGCTACCATGTTACTATAGCCTACACATGTATTGATTATGCTAATGGTTAATACACCTAAACATGAAACAAGGATCACAAGGTTGTGGGCCAAGTTTGTGAAGTTCTACTTGAAAGATCGTCAAATTTAAAGACTCTTCTAAATGAAGAGTTTGAAAGTAAGACCAAATTTTGTTCTTTGCTAAAAAGGTTGTATGTCTTGTTGCAATAATAGCTCCTTTTTTATAGATGTTGGAATATTTGAAATGGCCACCCAAACAAACCCATGTGTGTAATGCTACAACATTCATACCCAACTCAATCAATCCCACAATTCCAAGTTTGTCCTAAATTAGATTTATATCATGCAAAGATCTAAAACACTTTGCACCTTTCATCTCATTCATTCTAATGCGGTTTCACAATCGCATACACTTCAAAAGTTTCATGATGGTGGATAGATCCAAAAGTTCCTCTCATCTTGGCTTACTTGTTGGAAAGCATTGTGTTATATGTGTCTTGGGGGGGCAGTGGTGAGGGTAACAAGACTTCTAGGCATGTTACATCTAAAAAAAAAATATAAGAGCAAACGCCAAAAGCGAAAACATTGTATGTTTTGGAGCTCTAGCAAGCAAGCCCATCATGGGTTTTAGCTTCCTCCAATGACAACTTTCCTGAATTCAAATGCACATGACGTTTACTATCATTAATCATCCATCTCTAGTGTCCATCTTGAAACTTGACATCATGACCAACAGAGACAAATGCTCCCTACTACACACATTCATTCCTGCCAAGCATGAAGTTCAATGATGTGTAACAAATGATATGTGGAGAGTTTCAGTGCATTGTGCACACATGGTCACACCTGACAAACATCTTTTTGCAAACACATGCATTTTGATCATTGTGCGAAGGAAACATACATGTTTTCAAAATGAACAACCTCTTGGACCATCAGATGCCAATGGATGGTGATGATGCCATTTTAGGGATTTTGGATGATGGATGAAAAAAAAATGGGACAATCCTCATAACAAATTCATCATTTGGAGAATGAATTGTGTTTAGTTACTTGTTGGTTGTTCCAAATTGGACCTAGTTGCACTTGATTTAGTGGTGCATCAAGAATATATTGAATTTTTGTGTGGGACTTGTTGTAAATTGGTCTAAACTAGCTTGGGCATTGCCCAAATTACCTCACCAATTTTGCACTAATTGTTTTAGATGAATTTTTACAATTTTAAAATGCACATATTTTTGAGGTGGATCTAATAACATTTCAAATCACATCAAAACACATTGATGACTTCATGATTCATTTTCTTACAACAAAATAGGAAAATTTTGCTACAAACAACATGTTATTGCACCACATTTACACATGGCAAAAGACTTTTGAACTTCAACAAGCTCTAGATTTCCATTTAAAAAAAAGTCACACATTTCTTATAATATGAGTGTTTTTTAGATGTGTTTCATATTTCCCCATTACTCCGAAAAAATTGAGTGCAAAGAATTTTGTATTGTGAAAAGTAAGGACCCTTTTACAATTGATCCCTTTACAATTGATTTTTTTCCTGGATCTATAAAAATTCAACTTCAAAAGTCCTAAACACTAAACAAAACATGAAATTACAAATTTGATAGTTTGATTTAGATTCCTCATCATTCATATTTGAGAATAAACACTACTTCCCATAATTTTCATGACATTCAAATAGCACCACATAGACAAATGTAACAAAAAATGCAGTTTTTTCGATCACTTGACATCCTTTTTGGCTTGTTTGATTGTGATTGCACCCTTCCTGTAACTTCAAATTTAAACTATAACAAGAAAAGAACTCATGGAGTTTCTATCACCATTGTAACTCATAGATCATTCAAACTACACAACTTATATAAAGATCAAAATTATCAAAGAATCCACCAATTGAGTCCTTCATATGCAATCTAAAATTTCAACAATGGGCATTAAATTTTGTAGAAATTGATAAGTTACAATTGAACCATAAAATTTCAGAAAGAAAATTACCAAGTACCTAGGTTTCCATTAAATAATGGGTTAGTTTCATTTTGTATTGATTAGGGCCAACCTTTGATTGTGTGACATCCTTTTTATTTGGGCTCACCTTGGTTTGAGTAATCCACCAAGAAATAAAACAATTGCAAACCTCTGTGGATATTACATCAACTCGCACCTTTTGCACCTTTAATGCCCACAATTCTTTCCCCTCCTTGTCACCTAATTTTCTTCAAAACTTGGAAGTTCTTATTAGTCTTGGATGTATTCCAAAAACTTTAATAACATTTTGAATGTTTCCCTCACTGACATTAAATGTAGCTGCATTCAACAAAACATTCTTGTTCACCAATGACATGTTAGATTGCACCAACTTGTTTGCATCTATAGACATATTCAAACTTAATCAAACCTCTTGTTGTGTTTTAGCAAGATGTGTAGGCAAAACATAATTGGGAAGGGAATGGCTCAACCTTGGGAGTGAGAAAACCTTCTCCATTACCTCTCTCATGCATTTTGGCTTAGGACAAGGATGCAAAGTAATGAAAATGTAATCAACTATCTGAAGTTCCATCCTTCGCAAATCTCTATTTGGCATCACCTGCTCAGTGCCATCGAATGCATACAACATAAATTGCCTATGTAATTCTTGTTCTTTCTTTTTCCCACGGCACTTTGCTTGTCATGCATTCTAGGCAACCTTCCTTGTTGCACTTCCATCATCACCTACATGTCACAAAACAACAACTTTTTGTTGCAAAGCAACAAGTTTAGGTTGCAATGTAACAACTTCAAGCTCTAATGCACGTCTTGCCCTCTTAGCAGGACCTAGTTTGATGATCCCCTTTTTTCATTCCTAATTTTTTTTGGAACCCATTGCTTTCCTAGGTGAGAACTCTTATCCTTGAATTTGCAAAAACAAAGGCTTCAGTTCACAATGTTATGATGATACAAAAAAGGAAATGACAAAATGTTTAGCACTCAAATAAGTTACAAAATGGAAATAGAAGATTTGTTGTAAATGTAGTGTGCTTGTAAACTTAACGTCAAGTGGAACTTGAGCATAAATAAAGTGATGCCACTACATGTGACCAGAAACAATGTAAAACAAAAAATGCTTTAGAACCCTAAACTTGCAGCAACGAATGAATGGTCGAATGCTAAACCCTAAACTCACGGCAAATGGGTGCATGCTTGAGTGCTAAAACCTAAACCTAGCCTAGTTCAAAAAAGTGATACCTTTATGACATCATTTAATTAGTATGACGTCACACCAAGTTGAATCAATCAAGCAAGTGCCCACTTTTGGCACAAAGTTGGAATGGACTTGGGAGCTTGAACAACCCATCAAACCTACATTTTGGCTATGTTTCATCCAAAAATAATGATAGGGAATTTGTATCTATTTCTCTTCATGTGTTTTGTCAAAAAAACCATTGAAAAAAATGATGTTTTCCATGAGATATGGACTCCCAATGACTCAAATGAGACAATATTGAACCTCAAAAATTCAAAACTTCTTCTATTGAAAAAATTTCAATGCACATCACTTTTAAACACTTCATTTAAAATTTTCCTATTTCTTATTTTAAAAATTGACATTTTTTCATTACACTTTTTGAATCCACATGTCAAATATGTTTGTGTGACGAAAGTAATGTTGTAATTTCAAAAGTCCATTATGGCACGTCCACTTTTTTAAAAATTTATCCATATTTGTGTGTGTGATTCCCATTGATGTCTACTATGTTATAACCTAACTATGCTTTCACCTTGGGAAAATTGGTCAAAATGTACCCCAAATGGCCTTTATTTGACTTGACCAAAGTGCCATCTTGGACAAGTTGTTTTGGACTTGAACATTTTGATTTGGTCATTTTGGTGGTCTTCTTGGTTGGTTTTTTTTATTGGATTTTTTTTTAGTGAACAATATTTTGATAGTAACTCTATATGATTTAATTTTTAAAATAATAATAATATATTATATATTATATATTATATTATATCATATAATATATAATGATTATAATCATATTTATTTATCTATTAGTTAATAAAATAATTTACTTTCCTACCTTATTTAGCCTAGGCCCCCTAAACTAAGTAGCCTAAGTAGCCAATGTTGTACGTACGAGGACTTGACCTCCTTACCTCCATTTTGAGGAATCAAGTCCTTACCGTTGGACTACCATTTTTGTCATCATATTGTAATAAACTTGATAGAAGGTTTTGTTTTGATATACATATTGTAACATTCATCAATGAACTTCAATATTTTTGTATTACTTATTTAAGTAGGAGGTGGTACCATATACCAAGTATCTACCTAGATAACATGTAGGTACCTTTGCCTAGTAAACTACTACATGTTATTAACTCAATTAATAAATAACTAATAAAAATAAATAGCAATGATTGATTAATTAATATCAATTATGACTAACTAAATAAATAAAATAAAGGATTAATTATTGGTTATTTCATATCAATTACTAGATATTAAATTTTATTTCATGATTATTTACTATGAATTAATCATTATCAATTAATATATAATTATTTATTATTTATTAAAAATCACTTGTCAATCATTATTAACAATTATATATTGATTACTATTAATTATTATAAAATATCAAGTATTAGCCAAAAAGTTAGATAAAATTGATAATTCAATAATAATAATAATAATTTAACAACTTGATGGATAAATTAGTTCTTGGTTATTAATTAACATTTATTTGGTGATTAATTAATTATATAAAATAATAATAATAATAAATTATTGAATATTAACTATTAATTATTAAATATCAGTTAAATAATGTATTAAATTTAAGTACTTACATGTGCGTAAAGGTAGCATGTAGGTAGTACCTACTAGCTGAAATATGCCTAACTTAAAGCCTACTAGCTATGAATTTAGGTTTGATATGTACCCTATGCAAAATAAACTTGTAGGTTAAATAACCAAATTAGTATGGTTGATTTAACCAAATGTCAAATTAAAATGGCCAATTTGATTAGTTGTAAATCACAATGGACATTGAGTATGGTCAATTTGACTAAGCCTTAGTTATTTTGATGGACTTTTGGCCTTTTTGACCAAATGTTTGGTTTGTCACATGGTCAAAAAGGTCATTCTAATCAAATGTTTTAGTCAAAAGTAACTAATCTTCTTCATGTCCCAATCATTTAATCAAAATGACCATCCCCCTTGGTCAATGTGGACATTTTAGTCAAGTTGGACCTTATGAAATGTCACATTTTCTTGTAAGGTGATAGCACTAAAAAACACATATTAATTTTCCTTAGCATCCAAAACAGTACAAAGCAAAGAAATGATTTTCATAAACATTGATAACACCAAAAAACACATATGATTTTCACTAGCATCTAAAGTGCTACAAAGAAAAAAGGTGTTTTTCACAATCATTGATAGCACCAAAAAGCACATACTAATTTTCCTTAACATCCAAAACACTACAAATCAAGCAGGTGTTTTCTTCAAGCACTAATAACACCAAAAAACACAACTCTAGTTTTCCTTAGCATCTAAAGTACTACAAATCAAATAGGTACTTTTCATAAGCATTGATAGCACAAGAAAGCACAAATTTGATTTTCTTTAACATCCAAAACATTACAAATGAAAGTTGTGCTTTTCATAAACACTAATAAAACTTCAAAACATATAAATGATTTTTCTTAACATCCAAAGCATTGATGATCAAAGAGGTGATTTTTGGAAACACTTGTGCACCACAAAGCATGGAATTAATTCTCCTTAGTATCCTAAGTAATGCAAATCAAAGGATTCTTTTCACAAGCATTCACAACACCCCAAATCAAATAGTTTATGCTCATTAGCATTATTCAAATACCCACCAATCAAATAAATGCTTTCTATCCAAGTCCTTCAAATCAATTCAACAAGGGATTTGTAAAACTCACCAAACATCCAAGATAATTTGATTTTTTTAACGAGTTTTTTCACTCTTCTAGCAATTCATCCAATTATAAATTTTAGCATGTTTGTGGAGCTCTTCATTTCTTTCACGAAATCCAAAGTTGGTCCACTAGTCTAGGTGAAGTAACTCTCCACCAACACAACATTTATTGGGTGGTTGGATACTACAATGGACCATTATGGAAGTCATAATGGCAATTTTTCTTAGATTTGATAAATGTTCTTACATACAATTCTTAACCCTTGTTGAATATAACAAAGAGGGATTCACTTATGTGAAGCTAACACATGAAGTATATAAAAATTGAAGAAACACATCAAAACCATGAATGCTCGAGTAGTAATGGACTTTACAATCTTGGTGAAGCAAAATGTCACAAATTATAAAATTTGGATATGGACTTTTGTTTCACAATGTGTTTATGCAATTTATGTGAAACTTTGAGATATAAAATATTTGAAGTTTAGGACATTAAAGGTTCATTTAGTGAATGAAACATTGTTTTTAACTTTTGTGTTCCATAACATCAAATATGCAGCCCTTGAAATATTTTGCAAAGTCCATAAAGGCATAAAAAATGTTGATTTTCTTGATTTTGTTTTAAGGAAGACCTTTTAAATGGTTTTTAACATGGTGGCCCCAAAATAAATTTGGGAAAATCTGAATTTTTTGAATGAAAGTTACATGGTCAATTTTAAGCCAATTTCAAATACACTAGAAATGGACTTTCAAAAGGGACTTTGTTTTTTTAGTTTTGATCCACTTTGATATGCTTTCACCCTATTCTTGTTCTTCAACAATAATTTAGCTAGACAAAAAGGTGGCACATGTGTTTACATGAAGGGACTAATTTGTCATATAAGCCATACCAAGCTTTATAAAACCCACAAGGTTTAACAAAGATGATAGTATTTGAATTTGCATCAATAGGGCAAGTTGGGTGTAAGATTAGCTTGGGCCAAAATGAAGTATGCCCTCCTTTTTCCATGCTTGTTGTTGAATTGTAGTTTGTTGCTTTCCCAAACACATCAATTGTTTTTTCACCACAATAATTTTTCACAACTAGTAATTTTTTTCAAATATGTAATTGAGTTTATGATTAGTATTGTAGTCACAAAGGACAAAAATGACTAATAGCCTTAAAGTCATTAGGAATGAGTTATTTAAGATAATAGTCATTTAGGACATGATGTGGCACAATGATGTGGCAAATATCATCCATTAATCATAAGGGACATATGTAAAATTATTAATAATATTTTAATCATTGTTTAATTTTTATTATTATTACAAATTGGACCCAAAAACTTGGGGAACATTTAATTTAATTTATAATATTTATTTCCCACATCTTGCACTTCTATTTTATTTTTAAATTAAAATATAAAAAAATATTTATAATATATCATACCTTTACCATAATTTTTTTTTCAATGTATAATATTTAATTTGATCACACTGAATATTTAAAATGGATTGTATATCAAGTATATTTTTTAAAAATGTAACAAAAGTTTTTATATTACCTATATGTATAATATTAATCAAAATAAGTTCTTTACATGTGTAGTTTAAAGACTCAACTCATCCTAAATCAACAAACATGGGTCCCTCACCATAGGTTGTCTTTCCCTTGGCATTTTTTTGTGGTGAATGATGACAAAAAGCCAAATCTTGTACTACCTCAAACCATGCACTATGTTATTTGTTATTACATCTATTAGATTTATAATTCTAACAGTAACACGAAAAGGAAAAAAGGTTTGATTTTTACAACTAGTAGCATGGGACTACTTCTATGAAGTAGCATATTCTGGTTGAGCATCCAACTGCTTGGCACAAGTGGAAAAGTGCCAATGTGGATTTTGATTTGGAGGAATCACACCAAGAAAAGTCGAAGAAAAGACCTACTATTAGTTATGGGGCCATCATAGAACATTTTCAGAATGCCAATCCTTACAAGAAAGATGATGCACAACAATAGAGATTTATGAAGGACTTGTTTGTGGCCAAAACTTACATGCCTATTTCTGTTGTTGAAAGTCAATGGTTAATGCACTTGGTCATGTGGTAGAATCCACAAATTGTGTTTTTGAATACAAAGCAAATGGTTAAACATGCCATTCTTTCATTGGTGTCCAAGACCATGGAACAATAAGTAATGTCAACTTTGGATTTGTGTGTTAATGCAACAACCTCATTTGACTTGTGGATGTCCAAATTTGGACATGACACATTTGCACTTGTCATTAATCTCATAAACTCACAGTGGGTGCCTTGCCATGTGACAATGGGACTTTTTGAAGCCACTGATATGTTTAGAGTCCCAATAGTAGCGCAAGTGAAGGAACTTTTATCATCATACAACCTACTAGACAAATTAATAGCCTATGTGAAGGACGAGGGTGGCAATCTCTCCACCCTTGTTCGGGCTCTTATTTCTGTGGTTAGTTGTGGTCCTCTGGCACTTGTAGTTTTTTGGTAAGGATCATGTTTTGGCCATGCTTTTAGCAAAACATGCCAGTATGCTTGTAATGATATTAATGTTTATGTAGGGTTTTGAAAGGTCAACTTGAAGGCCACTCAATCTACCTTGTAGAAAGCTATTACATGGACTAAGAAGTTTGGCAAAGGGCAAAGTGAATGGCAAAGGGAATGCCTTGATGCTGGGCTCTCCCATTGAAAGTTAAAAACACAAGTGAAGACTAGGTTTGTTAGTGAGGTTATTTTGTTTCAAGAGACCTTGGAATATCGGGATGCCATCAATCAATGCTATGGGAGGCAATAGATTCAAGAACTACAAGGAAGTGTGCCAAATGCACACACATGGGCAATTTGTCAAAGTGGTTGTTAAAACAATGTTTCTTGTTGTGAAGCTATGTATCCTCAATCAAATTAGAAGATATTGGTTACTTTTTTGATGCTTTAAATGCCACCCTTTCAATTACTATGTATATGAATTCAACAATATGACAAAATTGAAGGGGGATTTTGACTCTGAACTGGGGGCATTGCGAGTGTGTATGATGGCAAAAATTTAGGTTGTTTTGGCTCTGTTTTTGGCATTTGCATCTACCTACAATGCTAGCAAGGCTGACAACATGTTAGCACTGATGTTAGACCCATGTTTTAAATCATTTGATGTAGTGAAAGCATTTGTTGGATGGGAAAAAATATACAGATGGTGGTAGAATATGATAAGCAAAACTCTGCTACCTTTGTTGGTGGTTGTTTTTTTATTCTAGAATCCAAACTTTAATGGCTTAATTGAAGCAACACCAATTGATGGTGATGAGGATTCCATCTTTGTGGCAATGACCTCAAATGAGGTCACTTTGCATGGGTTGTTGAGAAATGAACTGAACTTGCTTCACCATTTGCATGTGAAGCCAGAGGATTTTATGTTGCCCTTGACTTGGTGGAAGATCCATGAAGCACAATTTCCAAATGTATCTTTTGTGGTTTGACAAATTTTGGGAATTATTGGGTCTCAGATCAAAACTTAAAGAACTTTTAGCATAGTTCAAGTTTTGTCTAGTTTCTGATGCTACAAGCTAGGAATTAACGATTTTAACAAACTTGTGATGATCATGAAAAACTAGTTAGTTGATGCAAGAATAGATTGCCCACTAGATGGGCAATCCATTGATGAATTTTTAATGGAAGAGGTGAGTATCATTGATGAAAATGATACAATATTAGATGCGGTTGGTTACTTCATCGTTGATCATGAACTGGAATATTGACAAATATGAATGTTTATGAACATTTTATTCTACTTTTTGAAAACTAGCATTACCATCAATAGGATGCTTGAAATGCTAACTTTAGTAATTGGATGTATTAGTCAATTGCACTGGCTACTTTTAAATATGCATGGGATTAGCTCCCATGTTTTCAATTCTCATTAAGTTGGTAAAATTTCCAATGCCCCATGCATATTTGTTTTCAAACTTACTGTTATATTTTCCATTTATTTTGTTTTTAAGTTTTACATTTTAATAATCAACCTAGCCATGGAATTTGATTAATTAAATAATAAAATTTGGGTTGTAGTTTGTAGATCAAAGCTTAATATTCCCACCTCATAATTTGTAATGTTGGTTGATTGTAGGTGATGAAGATACTTATGTATGCATTGCAAAATCATTAAAGCTTGGAACAACTATAATTATGTTTGTTGCCCACAGTTGGTTCCATTAATTGTTCATAAATTTTTTTAATGGCTATTTTTCTCCCCATGGTGTTGGTTGATTTTTGTTTTGACAAGATTGTGTGGAAGTGTTTATTTTATAGTGATCAACAATTGGAGTTTTTTGGCCAACTTTGCCTCTATTTGTACATTTAAATGGATCTAATATTTTTCGTTTCTCATTGTAATTTCTTTATGTAACTATGAAATGCTACAAGGAAATGATATAGGTTTTGTTTTTGAGAAGCAACAACATTATCTCTCTTCTAATTTGTATAGATGGTATTTTTATTTTGGTAATTTGTAACTTGGTATCTTTATGGTAATCTATCTGGTATTTCTTTGGTTCTCATCAAGTGTTTTAGAAACACATATTCAAATCCCTAATTGCCATGGGGACAAAATGGCATGGCATTGGTGCATAACAACATCATGTTTGCCAGAAAGATGGATAAAGATAATGTTGCACCATGAGCAATAGCTTTTCATAGGGAGCATGGCCAAAGGAGTAGAATGAATGTTATGTTTTGGGGGGTGGGGGCCATCTGTTTCGTCTATTTGAAGAAAGAGGATTTTTCATTATTCCTTTCATTGTCTAGAGAAGATCAGTAACTTTGGTCCATGTAACAAGTTCCCACACTAACACCCTTGTAAAAGATTCTTGCAAGGTGTGGTAAAGAAGCTCAAGCTTTTTTCTGAGTCCTTCAAGGGGACGATAGTAGTTAAAATCTTTTAGGAACTCAGAGAAAGAACAAGAAAATTCTCAAGTGGCAATAATAGTGTCTCTCATAAACAAGGTGGAGCTGCTCTGAAGGAACACTAGATGTTTTTGGGATTTGTTACTAGGACCAAATATCTTGAACTTGGAGCATAAAAGCAAGTTGGAATGCTTATGAAGGAACACTAAACACTTTAGGTTTTATTGCCAAGACCAAAGGTCTCAAATTTGGAACATAACCACTTTATAGTTTCACACCCTACAAGAAGGGACCTCCCCTTGTTGAAGATGATGAAACCATAGGTAGGGAATTTCTTTGCCAGTCCTTCCAAAATGGTTGTTCTTTAATTTGTTAAAAGAAATAGTTAACATGTTGGATTGTTGTTTTTCAACAACAAGGTAAGGCAAGATAATAAGGGACCAAGGATTCTAATAGGAAGTGAAAGACAACATGTGTTCAATGTAAATTTTCAACTATTTGCAATTACTCTGAGAGCTTGCGAGGCTTTACAAATAGGTGTTGAAAGAAGAAGAACAATAGTTGCTACAACTACAAGGTGTATTTATGTTGCTACTACTAACAATAATAGTGGACTCAAGGATTTTAGTGGCTCATTGATGTGTTAAGTAGGAATAAGTAGACATGTGCAACATTGTAATTTGTAATGCTCCAACAAATGCAAATTGATGATAGGAGATGATGATAAAATTAGGACTTTAGAATTGCTAGGTCTTGAGGTTTGTGGAATGGGAGCTAATCAAAGTTTTTGTGAGATGAAAACTTGTTGAGGGAAAATGTAGGAATGCATGCTATTATAGGTAGCAATTTGCATTTTTGAGACTTATGTTTAGAGAAAGATTGTGAGTTATGTTTAGAGAGAGGAATTAGAATTGTGTTGATGTAATCTTGAGTTGAAGTTTAGCAATCTATACATGGTAAATAGCAAGGTGATATACATAGTACTCGAGGGTTGAGAGTTGAAAGAAGTAGAAAATTGACTTGATATAGAGAGCATTTGTAGTTCATTGATGAGTTATGTTTAAAGAGAGGAACTAGAACTATGTTGTCATAGTCTTGAGTTGAAGGTGAAGAATTTATACTAGGTAGATTCTCAAGGTGATATCTTAGCTGAAACTAAGCTCGAAGTTTGGGGTAAATAATGAGAGTTTGACCCAACTTGTCAATCTAAATTTTTGGAGCAGGTGGTAGATTGAATAGTTGCAATTATGGAATAGTTGTGAGTTTTGAATTTTGAGCTCAAGTTTTGAACAAGGCATTTGAACCATGTAGTAGTAAAGGAGATGAATATGGTGTTTTGTTGTTTGTTGCTCTAGTTCAATATGCCAATTTGGAAGTAGACTTGGCATTTTTCTTTTTATGTAGGCATCCTATATCACTTTGCAAATAAAATGAAACTAATAAATTGTATAAATTTTCCAACTTAATAACCAACCTAGACATTGCATTCGCCGGTTCTCAAACAGGTTATTGCAATAACCAGCCCTGATGAATACCAAGCAGTTCTTGCCTTTGGAAAACCAAACAATATTGATAACCTAATTGACTGACCCTTGCATGATATTGATACCATGCAGGTCTCAGAAATCTGATTTCTAAAAAAAATTGATACCCTGTTTGAAAATCAATTTTTTTTAATACTGATAACTGGCATGCCTGGTATTGAAAAAAATCAATAACCAGCCAACACTGGTTGAAACATGGGAATGAAGGGTCAATTATTGGTTTTCATCAAAGCAATACCTGGCTTATAAGCATCTCATTGACTCTGTACAAAATTATAATAGCAAGTAATGTACTTATCTGGTTCTTAACCAATTTCACCCTGGGCAGGTCAGGTATGGATAACCTAGCCTTCAACCCTTGTTGATAACCGGCCCTTTCTCAATGACCAGTCAACACTAGTAGAAACCCTCAAATGAATGGCTTGTACCCTATGTAGTAGATGGATCCACATAAAGCAACTTCAAGAAATGTTCTCTAGCAAAATGGATACTCATAAGCTTTCAGAAAGTTGTCCAAACATCTAATACCAAACTATTTTTTGTATCTTCTGCTGCAGGTCTTTTGTCGCAGAATTTGGAATGGCAGGAAGCTTCAGGAAGCTTCAGTGGCAGAATTCCAAAGACTCATTTGTTCGTAAGCAATGGTTATTCACAAGCATATCTCTGCAATACAGTCTCATCAACGGATCGAAGTACAGAAATTTATACCTAGCTGTACCCTTTATGAATAATAATAAGTATGAACCTGTTACCTATCCATTTTCCTAGCATTCTAAACTTAGCATTGCCAGACACTTTGTATAGCACAGTAAAGTTCCTGAAAATGATCACATGGGGGCGTCCCAACTTCCAAGGTGCATTTACTGTTACAAAGTGTATTTGAGACTTTAAGTTCTTCTATAATTGGGCCCCAATTTTTTTGAAGTGAGACTTTGAGTTTCAGTAGTTTTTAAAGAGTTGTGTTCACTGTCCAGAAGCCCCTCAACAAATACCAACAGATCACTGTATGACAAATTATAAATACCCCAAGTTTCTAATGGGGTATTAGCCCAGGTTAAAGATGGTGAAAAACACTTTTGGAAATAGAAATTTCATGCAGCCAATGAGAAGGCTCAGGATGCACTGAGGGTGGCTTAGTTTTTTCTTTTGGGTTTGCGGGGGCGGGGTGGGGGGGAGAGAGTGTTCCCATCAAGTTTCCAATTTCCTCAAGTGTTCCCCAATGCGTTCCCAATGGCACCTCAATTTTATCCCATATTGTTTGGAGACAGTTCAACTTTCATGTATATAATTGTAAAGGAGAGGCCAAGGGAAGCAAATCTGTGCTTCTATTTTGGGGATGGAAGCATATCTAGGCTTCTATGTTGGTGAGCGCTCAATATTCCAAAAAATTGGTGATGGGCCGATCAATGTGGGTCCTTCTCTTTTTAAAAAACACTGTGGTTCCAGCACTATCCAATTAATATAAAGATGAATAGTGGGAAAGAATGAAATTATTATCAGCTTTTTTTTCACTTGGGATATATCGTCACTAAGCGTTTTTATTTTAGTCACTTCTTTTTTTTCAAGGAAATCTCAAGATTTTAAAAGAAAAATTCGCCCAAATTTGAACTTATGATTTGAACAAGGAGCCAGAAAGTGGCTCCCCATGTAGCATCTCATTATTCCCCTTCTCATTCCTCTAGGACAGCTAATTACTATCCTTGTTGCTTCAGTATTAATGAGTAATTAAGCCTACTTTGATATTAATTAGAGTAAGGATTGATTTCATTTTTGAGTAAGTTTTAACATGTTTCCTCATTTTCAGTCTGAGAAATAAAAGGCCACCATTTTTTACTCTCTTGGGAGCCACCTTGGCTTTTTAAAAATACACTGGTTGTGATAGACGGATTGGCTCCAAAATTGGTGGGCCAAAAGAAGATGGCAATCAAGTTGTAATGAAGGGAGGATTCTTTTCTCTGCAGCTAGAACCTAAGATTAGGCTTCATTGCAAGTGTTTTGGAACCACCCCACCTCTTTTACCCAGTCTCCTCATTTGTTCCATAGTGGACCTACGGTATAAATACGGTTAGCTTTGTGAAGATCGAAGTAAATAGCGTTATGGGTTGCTCAGTGGCCTTGGATATTGGGAGGGTCTTGTCAGGAATCCATAAAATTGGCTCAGGTTAAACGTTTATGTAACTCAGACAGAATTCTAATGGCAAAAATACCATCCAACAAGTCAGATTTCCAACTGCCTGCCTTCTTCTGGGTGGATTGAGTATCTGATGTTTAGGGATTAGGAGATTCTAGCTTCAGTTTAACTAACCAAACTCAAAGGAAAAAGATTCAGGATTGGCTGTCTAAAATGGAGCTAACAATACAAGTAGACAGATTTCCTTACATTGCCCACAATCCTAGCACATGGAGTACACTTATGTTCGGGAATGGGTGATTTGCTTGTGTTCAGTCTACTTTTAGAATACAAAGATTGTGAAATCTGAGTCTTAACATTAATTATTATTATTATTTGACACAAATGGACAAGTCCATGGTAAAGAAAGCCAAGTACACCATAATCCTGGTGGGTGGGCGGGGGTGCCAGGCAAAAATCGAGTCTTAGCATGAAGAGTAGTTTTTGACTTGTGTTAAAGCCTAATGTCCTTCAAGACTGCAATCTTGTGTGGACTTTCAAATACACAACCATATAACACAGGAATTTGTCTTCCATCTGACATATACTGGGTCAATCTGCTGGCAAGTGTGGAAGCTTGTGGAGCGTCCTGAATATCAACTATTGGCTGTGTGTCACTGGATAGCGTGCTGTGTAACAATAAGCATTTCGAATTTGCCAACACACAAAGCACGAGCTTAAGTCCTCTTGAGTTTTGTGCCTGCTGAAACAATTTGCAGTTTTGCTAGGACTACACATCTGAAATGTCAACGATTTGAAAAGTTGTTGTTTCATTAGAAAGATACTTAGGACACAAGACATGAGTTCAAGGCTTCCTTTTGCACCTGTCTCAAGCAATTTGAAAGGCAAGAGGTGGTCAAAATAATTTATACCTGTCAAAAAAAATGCAGGCAGGGAGAAAAATGCCCGTTACATGGAAAAGCAACATAAACAATAGCCCATAAAAAAAAGGTTACAAGGAAATACACCTATCGCTAGATGAGGGGCTAAAATAATCAGCATCTACATTGTTATGTCAATACCTTAGCCTTCTTGACTGGGCCTTTTAAAAGGTTGACCCTACATCAACTTGGGAAATGTTAGAATTGAGCCTTGATTTAGTCTAATGGTCAAAAAATATAATGTTTTGAAGCAACCCAAGAAAAGTAAGGGTTCTTAGTTTTATCATGGTAAATGTTGCTAGTTGATTCACCTAAGGCTGAATAAGGTGAAGAAGACTTTTTTATACTAAGTTATTAGTAAGCTGTTAATTAGGAAAAATTTAATGATGGGATATTTACAATGGTTAGAATTATCTCAAATATTTGTGTGTGTGTTGGGGGGGGGGTTACTAGTGTTGTGTAATTATGTGATTTTTTAAAAGTAAGCACCTGTTCTAGTTTTTAAAAAAAAATCTTTAATCAAAGAATTTGGTTGCTTTGGTTGTTTTAAAGTCAAAGAACCATTGGTTCAAGTTATTTCAAAATCAAAGAACTACAAGTTCCCGTTATTTCAGAAACATCAAAGGATCAACCACTTTCATCAAATAACTGATAATGTCTGATAGTCATAAAGATTATTTTTTGAAATTAGTTCAGATTAATTGAAAAACTTTTCCTTGTTTTTGTTAGTTTCATATGCTTTGATATTCACATTTTTGTCTAAAATGTCAAAATTTTGTCTAACCTATCATATGTGAAAAGCATTTGTTAAAAAGAAAACCAACTTGTCACAAAAAAGGTAGCTAAAACCCTCAAAATACACACTACATGAGCGTTTTGTGCCAATATAAGAAATCACAAGTATTGTACAAATATGGAATACCATTTGCTTGGCTATTTTGCAATTTCACTTATATTGTTTCTCAAGTCTACTTTGCGAAATAGGTAAGTCCACATTGCTACTTGGCTATTTTTGCAAAGTTGACTTCACCTATTTGCCAACTCTTCTTTGTCAAATTGGGAGGTCCACATTGCCCAATTATCAAGTGCATGTTGTCACCTCTACATTCCCAAGTTGTCAACTTCACATTGCTATTTGGCTATTGGGCTATTTTGCCAAATTGCCAAGTCCACATCACCTTGTGGACCAGTGTTCCATTTTTTAAAAATTGTGACAAAGCCAAATAGGTGATCATCCATAAAAAGAAATGCAGCAAATGTCTCGATCATCCATAGGAAAAAAATTAGCCATATCTGCCTATAAACCAGTAATTTTTTAAAAATTTTAATGAATCCTTTTACTTTTCTGACTACTTCCTGGAACCTCCAGTAGCTTTCTGGCCCTCCATAAAATCCAAGGTCAAAATTTAGGTGATTTAATTTAGTTTTTTCTTAGTATTTCCTTCAACAAAAGAGGAGGAGCTAAACTATGAGTGCTTTCTGGCTAAATTTCTCTAGTGAAAAAAAATGGACTGTTGTGGACTGCGCGAATTCAAGCTGCCCACAAAAATTTTAGGTTGTGGGCTGTCCAAGGTCTGAATTTTTTTCCTTTGCTGTTGAAACTTCTGCTCCAAAAAGTCAGACTGGCCCTGATTTTCTTACCTGTTTACTTCTACAGGCTGCTAGGTCTCCTCCCTTCCTCCTCGCCCCCCCTCCCCTGGTCTCCCTCCCCATTTTCCCTGTGGTTCTCTTTTTATTTTTATTTGATGGCTCTCTGAAGCTTGAGAGGAGCCCTTTCAACTTTCAAACTATGATCTATTTAATTGTTTGTGGAACATATTGAGAGGAAATTGAAAGGTTTGGAGTTCAAATCTTTCTATCCATGTTCATGAATTATGTAGATTTGAAGCCATCCTAATTGAATGAAAGTCTATCCATGAAAATTCACGAAATTTTAGATAAAATAAAATTCATCCAAGACAAGTGAACTTGGCGAAATAGCCGATATTCCATACGTGAACACTGCCGCCTCAAATTCTTATGTTTGTAATAATTTTGAAAAACCAGCTCTTGTCCACCATCAGTAATCACTAATAACTGTCCAAAATCAACAAAAAAATGCTGAATGTTTGAATGGGTTCGTTTGCATGCCATTTCAATCCTTAGGCTGCAGCCAGCTACTTACCCACTAAAACTTGCAAACTTTTAAGGATTGTTGGAGTATCAGATCTTCTTTAAGATCCGATTATCTTTGCTGTTGGATTCCTGAAACATTGGAACACGCATATGTCAAGGACACCTGATCAGACACTGAACGGATGTCTGTTGGAGATCAAGGCAATTGATTATTTATAACGACTGTAGTTTGATCTTATGACCAGGATTGTATGGGTGTAGCATACTGTGATTCCTATTAAGTTGTGGGGACCCCAAAGTCCAATTTGTTTCTTCTGTGGTGGGCATCTTTAATTGGCCCATCATCAATTTTTGTGAAACTGTGTGAGCAGTTCTCAATAGAAGCGCCCCATTTTAGTTCTCTTTATTAAAATCGTATACATGCAAGATGAACTATGCCCAAACAATATGGGACAAATGAAGCTGCTTGTGGAAACCAAGAACTCAAAGAGAATGAGGGAAAAAAAGGCCTACATACAACTCAGTCAACTATGATTCACTTTAGTCAACTGCCTTCACCAGTCAATTACCATTTACCTCCCTGAGCTGACTACATTCACTTTTATTGAGGTAGTTTGTTGCTGCGGCCTCTCAGAAGACAAGGAACCAAATAATCCTCACATGTACCTCCCTCTTCCCAAAAAGAAGAAACTTCTAACCCTCCAATTGCATGTTCAACAATCTCATTGGCTCTTAGAAATTTCTATTCTGCACACTATTTATGACCATTTTTGACCTGGGCTAATAACAAAGAGCTGAGAGTATGGGTGTCTATATTGTGACTAACTAGTTGGGAGGACCTGGAGAGTATTTTTCTTTTCTTTTTTGTGGTGGGAATCATTGATTGACCCATCACCCTGAAAAAAAAAACACTGTGGACAGAAAAGAGTTCCAAAAAAAAAGGAGTTGTAGTCTTCTCATTTTGGACTGACTGTATAGTTTACAAGAGTTAAACTTAGAGAAAAGAATATGGGATAACATGAGGTGCTATTGGGAATATGTTGGGAAACACATTCGGAACAACAAAATCCAAAAAAACTGCCCTTTGGGTGCATGCTGGCTCACCTCATTGGCTGGCAATAATTTCAATGTATACCTCTGTTTTTCAGCATGCTAATGGCAGGTGCACGAACTGTAGGATAGTTTTTAGGTAGAACTGCCCATCATCAATCACTACCCTATCACCGATCACTTCCTTGATCTTCATCATCTGTGCTTCACGTTGAGTGATATAAAATGTTATGGGAGTGCTACCTCAAGCTTTAGAAATCATCTTTGAAGTAGAAAATGAAAGGGAGTAATGAAAAAATAGCAAGAAGAAAAATAACCTTTTCAACTCATAAAACATGTTTTTTTCCTTTTTTCTTCTCTTTGGACCCCTCCTAATTTCAAAGCTTCTAACTTTCTCATTTCATTTCTTGATCATTTTTAATTATTTAAAGTGCTATGGGAGCATCACCTTCAGTTCTACAAATTATCTTCAAACTCTAATAGCAACAAAGCAACATACAAAGAATGTTTTGGGTGATCAGGTTTTTAAGCTTTGAAATGTTCGGTGGTTTGTTTTTTGGAGTTTTTGACCCCCTTTACTTTGAGGGATCATAACTTTCTCAATTCTAATCCGTTTTTTATGATTTTTAGTGCACCAGATGCACCAATAGAAGGGGCTCAAGTTTTGTTGGGATACCAGAAACAATGGAGTCCTCCCCTTGGATCCAACCTGCCCTGAGCACTTAAGCGATCGCTCATGGGCTGCTCTACCCTATGGGGTTTCTATAATCTCCTAAGTTTCATTTCCAACCCTCCAAATGTCTACTCTCCATGCAAGGTGGCTAGTTCCAGGAACTTGTGTCCGTAAACAAGTAAATTATCACGTAACTTACATGTTTTTTGGAACTCCCAAAATCTGTTCTGCAGCAATCTTAGAGCACAATCCACATTGATTCAACTCATAAAGGTCTCCACTAAAGCCTCAAAATTAACCTTATACAGCCTCCAGACTCCCCATTTCACCATTAATTCCGAGGACATATTTAATAATCTACAATCAAATAGGGCCTACAAATCTAGAATTCCATGAGTTCGTTTTACTTGGGATGCATGAATGTAGAATTCAAGCCCATCACTTTCCTCAGGCCCAGGGTGCATGGGATTCGAAGTTGGATCTTCCCAGACATTCTATTTTGGGCCCTATTCCCTGGCTCACTTCCATCTCACCTGAACCCTGGTCCAGCGAACTGAGGCTTTGTCCCTTAGGGGCAAGTATACGAAGGTGGTAATCAAAACCCATATACTGGTTGGACACTGGGTACCCAAAATTATTTAGTTAAGGGTTTTGGTTGTATTTGCCTGACGTCTGCTCGACGACTAAATATACTCAACCAATATATACGAGCATAACTCTGCTTTAAACGTTTTAACCAGCTCCACCAGTAGCGAGAGAAATGATTGGGAGTGATATGCATTTCTATTCTCGCTAGAGGTGCAGCTAAGGTGATTTTTCCTCAGCTGCCCTGTCTCCTCCCCCTTACCCACCAGATTGAAGCTAGAGTGAACCAGCCCCCATGACTGCACCAGTTGGCCATTCTGTCCATAGGATGGGCTGGATGATTTGTCTTTTTTTCATTCACTTTTTCACCTTATGTTAACCAGCATTCTACCACAGTCAATCTTTTTTGACTGTTGACCTTCGACCATTTTATTTTGTTGCCAAATTTTTTTCAACCCTCACCTCCGTACTACCCACCCACCTAGTTACCCTATTGACCTAAATCTTAGCCTTACCTCCGAACTAACAATTAATCCCTTACTTACCTTGGCAAAACTCTTATATTCTCTTGACTAAATTTCTATCTCTTGGTTAAACCTATATTTCTTCTTGGCTAAATTTATAGTTCTTCTTGGCAAAACCTATATATCTTATTGGCTAAACTTTTATCTCTTGGCTAAACCTATATATTTTACTAGCTAAACTTCTATTTCTTGGCTAAACCTATATTTCTTCTTGGCTAAATTTTTATCTCTTGGTTAAACCTGTATTTCTTCTTGGTTAGATTTATATCTCTTAGCTAAACCTATATTTCATTTTAACTAAACTTATATCTCTTGGCTAAACCTATATATCTTACTGACTAAACTTTTCTTTATTGGCAAAACTTATATTTCTTCTTGGTTAAGTTTATATCTTTTGCTTAAACCTATATTTTTTCTTGAATAAACTTATATTTCTTGGTCAAACTTCTATCCCTTGGCAAAACCTATATATTTTACTGGTTAAATTTCTATCTATTAGCTAAAACTATATTTTTTCTTGGCTAAATTTTTATTTCTTGGCAAAATTTATATATCTTACTAGTTAAACTTCTACCTAATTCCTACTCCAAAAATTAACTAAGAAAGTAGATACATTTTTTGGTAATGCCACTTCAATTATTAGGAAAACATCTACTTATTGGCAAAACCTACCTACCCACATGTCATCATACTTACCTATGCATTTGCAAATTGTGGACTTTGATTGCAAAAATTATAATGTAAAATGTGGGTATTGCAAAGGAGTTGTAAGATCTATTTGTAGCTTGATTCAAACTTGTGATGACGATAAGCCACTAACCCAAATGTGGGTATTGTAATTGCGAGAATTTTTTTGGCGACAATCCTTTACCTTCACTTTGGACCAATTAATGCAAGATGTACTTAATTTAATTAAGGAAAAGGCTTGATAAATTTAGAGTTAAAAAGACATCAAACATTTATGAATATTTGCACAATTTTTAATACTAATCAAAATCAATCCTAGGTTGGATTTTGAAAGGAAATTTGGCCAAATTTTCACATACAAATACTTGCAACAAAACTCATTTTAACTCTTTTGAAGGTGAATGAAAAAGGTCTCAAGTTGGGCCCCTCAAGTTGAAGTGATCACATTAAAGGTAAAATAATAAACTCTTATTTCATTCTTTTTTTTTTTCTTTTCATTATGTTTCAATTTTAATTCACCACTCATTCCTAGAAGATTATTTTTTATGCCATTTGTGTATGTTTACATAGTTATTAATTTTTATGACATTTACCATTAAAATTATTTAGGTTTATATATAAATATTTTGGGGTAATTAGTTTTAAACTCTAAAGCTAATGCTTCCATTCATTATAGTTTTTAGTTGATTAATTTGAAAATTCAAAACATAGTTGTTATAAATCTTTTTGTATTCCATCTGTAACTATTTGTATAATCATTAGGTTGAGAGTATTTACCATTAGGATTATTTAGAGTTTTAAGTTAAAGGTTTAATAAAATGTGTTGATTTATTTAGGTTGTGTTTTCAAATCAAGATACAACTCCTTTGAATGTGACATCATCCTTTAACATCAATGGTATGATATTTTTTCTTAATCATTTTTTTATATTATTGTTTTGTTCATAGTTTTAAAAAATCAAAACTCCTGGGATGGTTTTTAATACGGTCATCAAATTCCACTAAGAATGTTCCATGTTTAATATATGGATTTAATATTTTGGCCTCCCATAAATAATGTGGATTTAAGGTCATAATGTTAATATTGCATTTTGCCACCCACATATAGTGTGCATCTTTAAATTGTCATGCAAGTATTGCATTTCCTTCTCCCATATACCCACATTATTAGGGTCATAATGTGGGTATATCACTTTGCCCCCACATATAATGTGCATCTTTAAATTGTCATGCAGGTATTACATTTAATGCTCCCATATATAATGTAAATTAAGGTCATAATGTGGGTATTGCATTTCCCTCTTCCATAAATAGTGTAGTTTATTGATTATCATGTGGGTATTACATTTAGATTAAAATAGACTTGCGAATATTACAATTTAAAATTTACAATTATGGCCATAGACCATATCATATGTTTTTCATACTTAACATTTAAAGTATTATGTGTATGATTATATAGGGTTTAGATGAAAGATACAAATCAAGTACTTAGAACATGTACATTTGCATTAGTATTGAATATGATAATTAACATGTAATTCAATGTATTGCAAATATAAAGTTTTGGACATTAACATCAATTTACCATCTTTCCTTCTACAATCAACTCAAAACATAGTTTCAAACATGGGTCGTGCTTCAAAATCTCAATCTATTGAGATCCACAACCCAAAGAGGTCACCATTTAACAACATGGACTTGGTGTGAAGAAAGGATGTTTAACATGGAAGGGCACATATAATTGAAGTTGAACGTGCATACATCCCACATGCATGAGTCTCGAAATTTTTAAACGATGAACAAAGCCATAAAGACTCTTCAATGGAGTGGAACATTTATAAGCAGATACCCTCACAAGAAAATGTAAAAATGCCAAGAATCCAAACCACCTTGTCCATATTTGGTATGATGTTTTATTGTTCATTTTTGTTATATGGAACTTGTTTTTTAATCTCATGTTTTACCAAACCTTAGGTCTTAAATTGATTGCACATATTGTAAATATGCATGTGGGTATGGAACGAAAGACAATCGTGGAAACCCAAGCCACCATCGATCCATTAAACATGGTTATTTAATTCGATTCTTGATTAGGTGATTATACACACGACCTAAGGTGGCGGAAATAATCTTCTACCATTGGCCACATACATGGGCTAATGGTGAGCCTACACATGGCAAACATGACCTTGATTCCATTTTACAACCATCTTTTTTTACTTCATGAATGTCACAAGCCCTCAAGGACCACATTTGGACTCAATTGGGTTTAGGTTACACCATCAAACAAATATATGACAAGCGGGTGAAAATCCTTTAAGGTGTAACACATAGGACGAAAGGGGTTTAGTCCTTATTACAATCCTTTTTTACCTTACATTTTGATCCCCATAAAAAATAATGAATCAAAAGTTGTCAAAATTTTCAAATGGAATATAGTTTAAACCATTACAATTTTAGATTCCATCATAATCATCCATAAATGTGTTTTTACATGGTAAAAAGATTAGGTGAAAAAAACAGAAAAAGGTGATGTTATGACAAAATTTTAGTACACCTTAAAGAATTTGGACCTAAAACAAAATTGATGTTTACATTAAAATCTAGCCATTTCCTTTCGCACATGGGCATTTAATCGTCCAGATGATGTGTTTTATTTCAAGATGCAAATGAAGGTAATGGGATTCATGTCCCATTCACAATAGGGATACAAACTTCATCTCAATTACAAGCCATGGTTTCATTAAGTGATAATGGGGCAATTTCAATGCATGCCACCTTTGGCATTAATGATGTGAAATTTCACTTGTTCACATTGATGATGTTTGATGCACATCACACCAAACTGTTAATTACATGGATCATCATAAGCTGCCAAACATGTAATGATTTGGTGGAATGGCTAATTCCTTTGAAAACAAAGCTTCTAAAGAAAAACCTTCAGTGGAAACCTTCATGTTTCATTGTTGATGATGTTCCACAAAAATTACAAACATTGCAGTGAGTTTTACTTTCATTTTACCTTTTTTTGAACTTTTATGTACATGCAACCATTTCAAAATGTCATCCCACATTATCCATTGTAAATTATGTTATTAGTTGAAATGATAGTAAATTAGTATTTTATGCATGGTTTGGATTGTGTGGGGCGAGGATTAAGTGCCCATTTACCTTTGCACATGGCACGTTTTAAAAGCTTTGTGTTTACATTTGATGGAAAAAATCAAAGACAATGGGTGCGACATGCAATAAAAAAATCAGAGTGGATAAGGGTTTATGTACACACCATTATGTATATGCCCATTGAACCAAGTGAAAGCATTGAAGCCTTCATGATTCATGGGTGAAACAAGATCATTGAAAGCTTCACCCAACATTTGCCTAATGATTCATGGACTCAATACTTTTGGACCTATTATTTCCAAGTTGGTACATGAACTAACTCTCAATCCATTATTATTATTCCACCATGTTGCATATGCCAAAATATTCACTCCTTGAATTAAGCTAAAACCACCAATGATGGACTTGGTAATCCCATGTGGGTATTGGGTATCTTGTTGTAGATTTGTGGATGGTGGGGCTTCAATGAATGCCACATTCAAACCAAAACACATAAGCATCAAATGAGTTTTACATTGAAACGTTCGTTCTTTTTGGAAATAAAGGGACTTTGAAGTTGGCAAATTGATTGGTTAGAGTGGAAACTCACAACAACGGTTGTAAGACATTACATGCACATGGATGAAATGAAGAAACGTGGGTTTATCAAAAATAAAGTTGTGGAACACATTGTAAAAACAAATGTCGAGAAGGCCACATTGACTCACACCCATGTCACCCAGGGGATAGATGACTCGAATGAAACTAACCATGCATGATAGTACGAAATCAACAACATCCAAATTTGAGATACAAGGTCCCATTTCCTTTCACCAAATATGTTTCTTGCACATGTGAATGGGCATTGAGTGGAAACTTGTGCAAACATTAAGTTGCAATTTTTCTTACATGTACCGATCTCATTAAAGAAAATATCATTCAATATTGTGAGACATGGATTTGATCATGGAGGTTTTGCCATCATGTTTTTGCCACCCTACCTATTTGCACATTTATGACAATGAATCTAATGATAAAAAAGCTGATGAAAATCACTCTAAAGAACCATGGGTTGTTGATATGTGCGAGCTTATGACACTAGATGATACCTCCCCCAATGTGGAAAAAAAGAAGGATCACAACCAACCTTCAAGTTCATCCACCCCCACAAAGAAAGTGTTTACTCGAATGGGTGATGCAATGTATAAAAACATCAATGAAATCAAAGAAGGTGGCATTCAACTCATAGAGCATACCACATCATTGTTGTATGTTATTGCAATATATGTGCAAAGCATTTTCCTTTCCAAGGTGAATGAAGTCATGCATCCCAACATAGTATTTCATTGCGTCAATGATGGACTTGGCAATTCAGTGCACTAAATGAAGGATTGGCATGAGACAATGTTAGAACATGAAAATATCCATAAAGAGAATGTTCATGAATAAGAAAAAGACAACAAAATTGTTTGCACTTATCCCCCATTTTAACTTTCCATTACTAAAATGTGCATGATATTACAATTGTGTCAAAGAATAGATTATTAATGTGTTAATGCATTGATTTTGTATCAGTGAGTATATAGGGTTTGAAAGTTAAAGCTATATTGTTAAGGTTATATAACACATATATTTTAAAACTCCCAAACAAAAATATTTCACTCAAATGTCATATAAAGGTGGGTATTGCATACTTGTATCATATACAACTAATTTACCACCCTATACAATGTGGGTATTACAAATTAATTATACAATAATCACCAAGTCAATATGAAGATAATACTTACCCATCTTGTTTATTATGGCATTTAATTAGTTTTACATGCAAGTATTGCAAGGTTTAGCATATATCATAGTTAAAGGGTAATGAACATTAACACAAGTATTACATATAATTTCATATCTTTTGTGGGTATTAATTATATATTAGTATGTTAGATGAAGGTATTACAAATTCCCTATCCCTTCTAGTGGGGGATTTGACCACTTCATGCGGATATTGTCCTACCTTTTTTCATCAAAATGATGATTGGCTTTAATGGATTTGCTTTATTTATAAATATCATTTGGATATTTCTTATTACATTTAGTGGACAAGATCCCCTTAAGTAACCTTAGATGATGAAGACCAAGTTTTTGCAATACTTACATATTAAATATTTATTAACTAAAAGGGGGCTTTTGATGAGGGTACACAATATAGATTTATGTAAGTATTGTGATAAACTAATTATGGTAAACTGATAGTATTTATGTAGGGTATTATTGTATAACATTATAATTATAAAGTCAAAATGGCCTCAATGATCACCCTAACATTGATTACAAATGATGTGTGTATTGCAAATTAAGGTTTGAAAAAATTAGGACATGCCCATAGTTAATGTTTACACCTAAAAATGAAAGTATTGATAATTAGTTTAATTTTTTTTTAATGAGTATCTTTTGGATATTTCCTACTATTCTTGATACACTAGATGCAAGTATTGCATTTGGGAGACAAGATGTACTTACATAATCTTAAAGGATGAGGGAACAAGTGTTTGCATTATTAAATCAAGGGGGGTTACATAACATAGATTTACCTAGATATTGCAATTTGGGGTTGGGGCATGCATTTGGGATTTGACATAAGGTGATAAGGTATGGTATTACAAATTGAAAACTTTAACCCTCATCTAAAAGCCAAAATAGTTTCGTATCAAAAAAACCTTAAACCTAATATTGGTAAATTTTTTTGCATAAACCATAAGTTATGTAAACATTACAACTTAATGGATGCATAGGTTTAAATTTGAAAATTTAAGAAAAACTATAAAATGAACCCTAAAATGTTGAATTGAAACCTTTGAATGCAACAAAAAATCCCTACATTGACCTTAAATTAAATAAACAAAAAAAAATTTGTTGCATAACTTTAATGGTGGAATTTTACAATTTTTTTAGAACTAAGTGTTAAACCTAATTTTGGAATTATTTTTGCATAACCTTAAATTATGTAGAGACTATCAACTTGTGTTTTAGAACTAATTTGGGGGGACAACCAATGGGAAGGTTTTTTATCATTCATACCTTTGCCATGGAGTCACCTTCATTCTCTTCTCTTTTAATGAAAAAGAAAAGAAAAATTGGAACCTCTTTAGATATATGTGTGTATGTGAATACATAAATTCACTTAAAAAATATTCTATGAAAATAATATAAATGTTATAAAAAGGTTACCTTAAAACAATTAATGACAAAAAGGTGGGCTTAATTTCCCTAAACCTTAAACCCAATTTCCCCCTTATTTATTTGAAACATATATTAGGCAAAAGTTTAGATTAAGGTAATGGAACATGAACATGAGTTGGTTGATGTGCAAGTATTATAATTTGAAACACTTTATGGAGAACCCAACCATAAACAAGAAAAGATCTAGAGTTTGCAATACCTGCATAAACAAACTAGTTTATGCACCAAGGGGTCCTTTCATGAAAGTGGGCAATGTAATTATATAAACATAATAAATTACATTTTTCCCTTAAAGTTATTGTGTGAATATTTCATGATAAGGACAATGAAGGTATTGCTTAAATGTTTTAGCATGGCCATAGAATGTGCTACCTTATTAAATGAGGGTATTGTTCATTTGGTTTATAATAAATGTAATCCATTCATGGTGGATGGGGGTATTGTGTGCAAAAATTAGAGGTCAAAATTAAACAAGTGGATTGATACAAAAATGTTCAAGTAACCACATTACAAAATAAATGGTGACAAAAATATATCATATTAAGTTAATCTATAATGGTTCAATACAAACATGGTGCATACATACACTAAAGCTATATCTATAATTATTCCTCCAAGGAGGATGAACTAGTTGGAATGCCCATATTGGTGCGATACTTTCCTGTAGCTTCTATAGATTTTGTTGCATGATGATGAATAAAAAGTTGATGACCACAAGTTGAATTGCATCTACAACAAAAGCCTCCTTTGTTATGCCCCAAAACCTAACACAAAAATAAAATAAATAAATAAATAAAATTTAAAAGAAAATCAATGTTAAGATGTAAACAATGTTGATATATATAAGTATGGAAATATATTGCCCATGAATGATTTTGGAATCATGATACTTGGATACTACATCCAATTCTTTAGTTCAGTTATGCTTATTGAACTCCAATGTCCAATTTTGAACAACCCATGCAACTTTCAAAGGCTTTGCATAAGCAACTCTACTACCCAAATTGTTTCAACAAGGTTTTCGTTCGTCTCAAGGCGTGCCCATGCACTTTATGGGATGAACCCTAGCCCCCATGCTGGAATCCCAATAATGCCCAACAAGGATTCGGAGGCTAAACATACCAACAAAGGTTGTTTAACCTATTCCATTTGTTGCGCTTGGGCTTAGAATTCATCCCACTTTAACTCCATTTTCTTCTTCATTTGATCAAGGGCCTTCTTTTCATTTTGTTTTTCCCTTGCATGTGGGTTGCTCAAAGTTCGAGCATTCATAGCTTGGTGATTTTGTTGCTTTAGTCCCCCAACATGATTAGAAGGATGGTTAGATTTGCCTACTTCCATGCGAAGTTCGTGTTTGTTGTCCAAATGCCAATGAAACAACCATTTAGCTACATAAATGTCGGTGCATCCATTGATCTTTGCACTTCTAGTTTGACCATTCATGCACCCAATCTGCATCTTCCATTGCATGATTTGGTGGTATTTCTACTTGATCACTTTCATGTGAAGCCATCGGAGCCCTTATAAAAACAACATTTAAAATCAAACCAGAAAGTAATCCTTAGGAAATGTGAAAGTATTGCAAATAGGCCAACAATAAAACCCTACAAAATATGAAGGTATTACAAATAGACTAGCAAAATAATTCTAAAAATATGAAGGTGTTATAAACCAACAAAAAAACCTTAAATACAAGTAGGACATTGCAAATAGGTTAGTAACTAAACCTTTAAAATGATGAAGATATTGCTTGTAAAAAATTGGGCAAAAAAATACCCCATCCCCATTTTCAAATAGAGAACGAAGATAGGGTTTAGTGTTTGGATTGGGATTTTTATTCACAATGTGTTGCATTACACTCTTTTAAACCTTATCATATGAAACATATCATCCATCACAACAAATTTACTTTTAAAAATAAAAGTGGATTTAGGGTTTACCTTCAAGAATAGGAGTATAGATGATAATTCTTTGTTCCATTTCAATTTCCTCTTCATTTGTTGCAACATTCACTTGCTAATTATCAACAATCGCCTTTCCTTGGTGTTCAAGTTTCTTCTGGGGATGTGCCATCCTATAACAAAAGTACTCAAATCCTTAAACAACAATCAATCCCAAAAAAAACAAAAGCTTAAATCTCCCCAACAATGGTGATTGCCACCATTGCCAAAGAACTTCAAGTTCTTTTAAACAAACAATTGCAAACAACATATAAAAAGGGATAATAATTTACTTTTAAAAACCTATTACAGCTTTTATATATAGAAACAACAACCTACAACAAGAATAATTGCAAAATTAAATGTTCCTACTACTAATAATAATAAATATTGTTCATTTTATTTAAACACTTAAAGGCTCTATACTTTAGAAGTTTTATTTTTTTATTAAAATTAATTAATATAATATAATTATAAAATTAGATTATCATATTTATATTTTTATTATAATTGAATTGAATTAATATATAAATCATAAATTTAAATTTTTTTAATAATTATTTGGTTATATTGATTAATTTTTTACATTAATTCATTTTAAACTATTTTTATAATAACAAATTTATTAATAATTAAATTAATTCTTGGGCATGACACGTGGCACCTTCGTGTACATCAACAAAAAAACACTCTAGATGATGACAAACTTTTTGACTTATCATCGTCTTTTGAAACTAAGGAAAAAAAACCAAGAGGCGACGATGAGCTGAAAGGCTTGTTGTTGTCTTCTACAATTAAAAAAATAAATGCAGAAAAGAACAATGAGTCAATAGGCTCATTGTCATCTCTTGCAATTCAAGAAAGAAAACCAAGAGACGACAACAAGCCTCCCGACTCGTCATCATCTTCTACAACCCAAGAAAAACTAGCACAAGATAATGATGAGCCGAGAGGTTCGTTGTTATCTTTTATAACCCAAGAAAAACTAACATAAGATGACAACGAGCCAAGAGGCTTGTCATCGTCTTGTGCAATTCAAAAAAAAACACAAGATGATGACAAACCTCTCGACTTGTCATCTTCTTCAACCAAAAAAAAAACCATAAGATGATGATCGTCGGGAGGCTCATTGTTGCCTTCTATAACCTAAAAAAAATCCACAAGACAATGACAAGCCTCTCGGCTCATCATCATCTTCTACAACTCAAGATAAACTAGCACAAGACGATGATGAGTTGAAAGGTTTGTCGTCGTGTTGTACAACTCAAGAAACAAAAGCACAAGACAATGACGAGCTTCCTAGCTCATTGTCGTCTTCTACAACCCCAAAAAAAAAAACCACAAGACAACGATGAACCTCCCGGCTCCTCGTTGTCTTATGCAACTCAAGAAAAAAACAAAAAAACACAAAATACGATGAACCAGGAGGCTCGTCGCCATATTCTATAAATATAAAACACCCAACTAGCTCCTCTTTAGTGCCCACACACATACAGACATGGAGCTCTTCTTTGCAAGGGGACATAGACTAAAAAAAGACAAAGAAAAAAAGGGTTGATGTACACTTACTTGCCACAAATGCACAGGTTATCTTTTGGCGCAACATCTTTTACGGCAACACTTTAACAACGTCTTCTACAACAACGTTTCAATAATGTCTTTTGTCGCACCGTCTTCAACAACATCTTCTACAACATCATTTTAGCACTATCTTCTACAACATTGTCTTCATTGCGCTCTGATTTTAGAGCAACATTTCGTTGCACTCCAATGTTGCAACAATATTAAATTGTTGTGTTGCAATAACACTTGGTTCCTAATCAATTAGCAACTCCTTTGCTCCAAAACGAAACTACAATAATGACCTTTCCTCCAAAATCAAATTACAACAATGATTACATTCACATTCCAGTTCTGCCTCCTCTCCTAACTATGTTCAAGTTTTGGCTGCAACAATGTTCCTCTCTTCGTATAAACTACAACGATAATGTTTAGGGTTTTTGATGGAGTGGAGGTAGGTAGATGCAAAGTCAAGTACGTAGTTGGGGTTTGAAATGTTTGGGTAGCCAAATAGGTTTTTTTTATAGGATCTCCTGTAGCCTTTCAAATTGGGTTGGGTCACTTGGGCCCCAGATTAAGAGGTTTTTCATTATTTGATTTTAATGACAAATGTCCGTTCATTTGTAGATGTGGTACTTCCTTCGTTGTGAGGGTATCCGCTAGTTAGTAGGGTAAAAATCAAAGGTTTAGGGCTAGGTTCTTGTGACTTGAACTCAAGTTGACACCTTTTTGTTGAATTTGGCACAAAAACCAAACCATGAAACTAATTTCTTATTAGATTCAAAATTGAAACTAAACTTGTGGAAAAACATATTTGAAAACAAGGTTAGGATCTTTACGTAGAAAAGTTGTTAAATGTTAATTTTAATTAGTTGTTGAACCCCAAACCTATAAAACCCTTGTTTTAATTTATTTTTAAAAAATTGGAAGAATTGAATTAAATCTATTACATCCCCCTGGCTCCTTAAATAACTAGCTAATAATTACCATTTATCATGTTGGTCATTATTTGGGTATAAGTTTTTTTACTGTTTTTTTATATCATAAAAATGTTCAACATTTTAGGACTTATAAGTAGGTCATTTAAATAGGTTATTAAAAATTGAATATTCAATATTGAGTCATTAAAATTATTAATTGGTTATAAAAAATTGATTGATAGGTTATCAATACATAGGTTAATAACTGGGACAAAACTCAATAATCAACCAACATCAGTAATAACTTATCTTTGAATTAATTAAATAAGAGAGCCCCCCAAGTTTCTCTTTATCTTTTTTTGTTTTTGTTGGCAATGAATCATTTTGATTGACCCATCACCCAAAAAATAAACTAGTTGTGTTTACCCCATGCATGTTTGGTAAAAGCTAAAATCATACATGCATATCTACTATCTCACTGTAATAATAAATTTTTATAACACAAAAAACAACAAGAATACCAAAAAAAATTATTAAAAAACTAATTTCATTATGATTTAAAAATTTTAATCTTCATCAAAATTTTATTGAAATTTTAAAAATAGAATCATATTAATTAAAACTTTTATATCTCAGAAACGAGTTTCATATTAAAATTTTATTTATTTTAAAATTGATGTGTTTTATTTTAATCAATTCTTGCATAGTCTTTCAAAATCAATTTTTTAAGAATCTCATTCTAGTAAGATTTTAAAAACTAATTATTTGTATGTTTATCAAACAAATTTCATTTAAAAAAATTAGTCATATGACTTGGTTCTTAAATTTCATATTAATATGAAATTTCATGATATAAAAAGGAAAATGACAACCCCCAAAAATTAAAATGATATAAAGGTATGAATAAATCAGTTACCCAACATTCATATTTTGAGAAAAAACCCAATAATCGGATGGGTAAACTTCAAAACAACCCATCAATTGAATGGGTGCACCCAAAATCTACACATGCCTATCCATTAGCTGGGGGCAATAATAAATATTAACCACTCCAAAAATGGAAGTTTCTATTCTCAAGATAGAAATATAAAGTGTTTTTCTTTGGACCAACTATATAGGTGGAAAGAAGACAACTTTGGGCAATTATATGGGATAAAAATGTGATATTATTTGGAACATATTGAGAATGTTAAGAATAGGAAAAAAAACACACAAAATCCCACCACATGAATACATGCTGCATTGCTTCATTGGTCAAGAAGAATTTCTATTCCTACATTTGCTTGTCACCATTTTAAACTCACAATAGTGGCAAAGACACCCAATGGGGGTCTAATGTTTCATGAACATCACCTATCAGTAGTTTGGGTTAGATTGGGTTAGATTCCACATCTAATCATTTGTGACTTCTTGGGTCTGACTTCATCACATGGAAACTAGCCCTAAATGACAAGGGTATGTAAGAATAAATTATAAATAAGATGAATGATTGATGTCAATTGTTAATGTCATGGGTGTCAACATAGTAAAGTCAACACATAATTTATCATTGCTAGTATATTGAAAATAACAACAAATCCCAATATAAAACTATTATATTAAATTAAGTATATTTATTTGAATAAAAAAAGATAATTTTTTATTATTCTAAATTGAATTTTAATTTTCAACTTATTTTGATGTTAATTACATGTTTCTATACGCATGACAAATGACAACAATGAGTTTCTTATCTTTTGTGTTTATTTTATCATGCCTCCATCCTTGTGTGGTGCTATAAAAATATAGTATTTACGTTATTGGAACAATTCTATTGTGCTAGGTAATTGGGGTTCTTATTGTAATATCATGTTTGTATTTTAAATGGTTTTCTGGATGGTTGTGGGATATGATGAAAGATTTTAGGGTATTTAAGCATGGTGAGGAATTGTTGATGTCAATGTGGAATGTTTCAAGGCTCTAAAACTCAATCATGGGTTGGAAAATGTTTGTTTATCACATCAATACACAAGAAAGATTTATCATGTAATTGTTTGTAATCATATGCATGATCTTGTGAAAATAATAATCATATGTTGGTTATGTTGATTTTGCAAGGAAGGTAGAAGATGGAATGTTTTGTGTTGAATGTGTTGTAAAATTTAGTTGTAGATTTTTGTTGGATTGTGTTTGGAGAGAATATCTAGGCTTTTTGCAATAGGTTCACATATTTCATAATGGTTTTGCACATATTCAAATTTGTATTGTGTGGTTAGTATATGAGATGAATTTGATCTCAATTGGAAATATGTCATGTGTTTATTGAACGTGTTATGACTTCATAATCATACATGAAAGGAATTTAACGAAAGAACTTTCAATTTGTTGAGTGTATGTATGAGGGTATGAAATAGGAATTTGTTCAAGACAAGATTCCAAAGTATGCTAATCCCAAAACAACCATCCATGTAGAGTTGGTATTAAGAAAGTTCCACATGAGAATGGTATAATGATGTTGATACAATTTGAATGTATGTAAGGGTTCTTACAAAGCAAGTTGTAGTTCATGAGTTATGATCTTGCCCTTATGGAAACTTGATATGATAAAATGAGTGCATTGAAGGGGCATGTGAGTGATTTCATCACTACCACTCTTTTTGTTTATGAGGACACCGACATATTATGCCTTGGAGACAGTTTGGATGTTTTGGGATAGGGGGATGTGAATACATTTGGAGGTTAAGGGTCATTTTGCAATCCTTTCATCTAGTTGGAAATTGAGTATTAGATTTTAGATCAATCATTACAATTGAACCTAAAGTCCAAATAATGCAATATTTTATTGTTTACATTGCTTGGAGGTCAACTTGTTTGATCTTTGCTTAAAAATTGTAACAATTTAACATCAATATAATAAGTGGTCTATTTTCTAAATATTATGAATGTAGGATATAACTTGGGATGCTTATGCTACTCCCTAGATGTAAAAGTAACCCTTAATTATCAAAGTAGGGTGTGGGGCTTTTACACTCCTTGTCATTGAAGTTTCCTTCACAAACTTTAATATACACTTAGATTGTGAAAGAACATTGATAGTGAGTGTTTCCATGGTATAGTGTAAACAAAAAAAGTCAGAAGTGAGACTCTATAAAATACATAATTTGCAAAATTTTGTGTCACATTACTTTTTTGGCCAACTTCATTTCACCCATTTATTTCAATCTATGGTCATAGATGGGTTTCAAATCTGTCATTAAAAACTTTCACATCTGGCTCCACTCAAATTTCTTCACTCATCTATTCATTTATTGTCAAAATTGAAAGGCTACCAAGGTCATTAAGATGTGCTTCAATTATTTTGACATTTTGCGACTAAACACCAAAGGTGATAAAATAAATCAAAATGGGTGCTTGAAATCGTTTCCCACTAAGCTAGATAGGTAGGTGTTGACACCTAAATGGTTCATTTGCATCCTAGGCTTGTAGAATCAAGGTCATCCTTCCCGGCCCACATTTGCCTTTTGTCAATTAGTTTGTTACATTTGAGCTTTCCAAGATTTGTTGCAATTGTCTAAATGCACTTACTTTAAGGTTTTTTTAAGTTTAATTCCTTGTTGCAATCTACATACATTAAGTTTTATTTTTTCGCATTGTGAGGTTTAGAATTTTTGAGCAGGATATGGAGGAAAAAGCTTATGATAGTGATGATGACATCGGAAGATTCGAAGAAGAGCAAAAGCTGCAAGGATACATTGTTCAAACTTGAAGTGAAAATGGAAAGATATAAGAAACCACCTCCTTAGAGGGATTTGCAAATTTTTGAAGGTGGGTTTGCCTGGTGTTGATGTCAACCCACATAGATTGAAAGCATATAGAGAGGTGATAAATGAAAAACTTGTTGAGATTTTTGAAAAGGCTACTCCTTGATTGGGTTTTTGCTACACAAAAATGTTGCAATTTGTAAGTAAAAACAAGGGTTGAAAAGATTTGGCCATTGTGTGATGGCAAGGCAAAGATGTTTTATTCAAAATTAATCGTAAAAAAATGTGTTCTTAGCATTGTTACTAAGAATTTGGGCAATGTTTGCTAAAGAAACCAATTTAAACCAACGCTCCAAGTTCTTCAAAAGGATGGAGAAAATGGAGGCATGACAACAAGACTTGAAGCTCATGAAAGCCTCAAGTGTGAAATGCAAATCCTAATTTGAAGGCTAGTCCACCTAAGCAAACTTTTCCTTGGGTGGTACCACTAGGAAACACCTTACCAAAATCACAAGAAAGTTAGACCCAATTTAAGAAATAAAATTCCATCTACTTAGTTTATTTGATTAGACTATGTGGGCTATGTGTTCCCCACCTATGCATACAAATGAAAAATAATGAACACCCAAAAATGTATAATATGCATTAACATTATGATTCATGAACCATTCTTAACCCAATTCTTGACTTTTTTCTTTTAAGTGTCCTTACACTTACATAGCAGATATATTTTCTTGTTTATTTAATACATGCACAAAGGAATGATCCAAACTACTCATTAAAAATACAAAAGGTGAAAATAGTTATCATTTGTGTTCTTGACATCAATGGCCTTTTGGGGCTTCATAATCTTGATTTAAACAATCATAACTAAATCAAAATTGATTTAATCAATTATTTATAAAAGACATCAAATAGGTTGGCATTTGAAGTATTCTCAAAAATTAACATCCAAGAAAAATTCCCAAAAAATAGATTCATTTTGTATTCTTGATTAAAAAAATCCTTTGTGCGACATTCCTGAAACTTTTTCCTTATGCATTCATTTTCCACATCAAAACATTTGTTTTGTAATTTAATTAGATTTTTGAATTTTAAATGACTTGGGTAACCTTTTGATAAATAATTTGGAATGAAAAGATTTCTTTATGTGAGTCTTATGTTGTCCTGAAGTTGGATGGGTCATAGAAATTTGGGTTGTGACGTTCCTAATGGTACCACCCAAGGATAAGTTTGTTGACATCGAAGGTCACCAAGTCGAAGATTGCGGAAACATCACAACTTATAGTTGAATGATTTCAACTCTCCAAGGAATGGAATCAAAATTTAATTATTGAAGTAGGCTAAATGTTGCAGCTTGCCTCCATGGAGCTAGAGGCATCAAAGTTATAAGTTGGTTGTGCCTTGAAGGCAAAATAGAAGCTTTTTGACTAGTCGAAAACTATGTGGTTATGTATGGAATTTGTGGAAACCTCATTAATGGAAGAAATGGAGAAAACATAGGTTTTAAAAATTGAAGAGCACCAATGTGAATTAGCAAGTAGCATCACAATTCGTAATGAAGGTTTGTTTGTTCTTGGGGAGATCTTTAGGTCTTTGCAATCAAATAAGCCTCAAACATTGCCCACAAAACAAGTTATTGAGAACGGGCTTACTTTGGAATTTTAATGCTTTCAAAGCTCATAGAATGCAAGAAAAATGTTTAAGAAACCTAAGCCCCAAACACAAGTCTCAAGTCAAAAAAATGTCTACTGAGTTGAATTTGAAGGACATTGAGTTCAAAGACCTTGAGCTAAAGAGAATGTTTTGAGAACTTCAATATTTTTCTTTGGCAGAGTAGCATGTTATTCTCATATAGAAGGGTAATGGTTTGACTTTCCACCTTCATCCATTGAGTTATCCAAATTTGCAATTTGACACTTGACCAAGCTTCTTCAAAATTGGTCTTTGTGTTGTTTATTTGTGTGGGTTTCCCCACAATGATATCCTAGTTTTTGGTTGTAGGTATTTGTATCACCCATGGTGTGCCTTGATGCATTTAAACAAAGTAATTGATGTGTAGATGTTCATGTTATAAGACATGTATGTCTTTAAAGTGGTTCAAGAGTTTTGGGTTTAAAGAATTCACAAGTACAAAATGTGTACTAACACCAATGAATTCACTCAAAATCTAGTGAAATCACTTGGCATATAGGGACACCTTTTGTTGTAGTGATTTGACAAGGAGATGTTGGAAAAAGAAGTTTCGGAGGGTTGTGAGGAAGCTTGGTTACATCTTCTCAATGTGCGAAGGCAAGCTACAATGGCAAATTGTCCAAATGTTGGTAAAAGAAATCCATTCTCTACTCTCTGCATTTGTCATATTCATATGATGCTACATATGTAGATTTACTAAGTTACTCAGTGTACAAGCATGTTCAATTTACTTGTGTTGTTTTTTGTCTATGTCATAGGGTGACCAACAACATATTATAACCATTTTCATCATGTTTGATCCCTTTTGAACATGTTTGTTTGTAATCCACATACAAACTACGGCCTCCAACAAGCTAGAAGTAGAAACACCTGAATATTTTGTGGACTTTTGTGTTGACATGAATCACTTTATAGGACTATAGTGCTTTGAGTCACAACATTGAACATTCTATGCATCTAACTCACTAACCATTATGTCTTTTAGGATGTACGTTCGCAATTTGTGTAAAAAATATGGTCATCAACATACTTCATGTTGGTAATTTGACATATTAGTTTATTACCAAATTCACTAGCTTATGTTCCTTTGTATTATGGACTTTGAGTTTTTGTATGTTGACATTTCAATTTATGTAACTAATGCACTTTTCTTTTTTTGTCTTATTTTTGTATGTTGACATTTGAATTTATGTAATTAATGCACAATTTGTTCTTTCTTTGTAGTATGAAATTTTAGTTTTGGTACTTAATGCATTTTAACTTCAATGTTTTCTAATTTTGACATATTAGTTTATGTATTTAATGTATTATTATAACATAGTTTGTACAATTATAATTTACTTTTTGTAAGTTTGATGCACATAGTCCATTGTTTTTTTTCAACATCACTATTATCAAAAGTTACATGTTGCATTTCTTCTATTCTTCTTGTAATTCCACATGCATTAGAAGAATTCATGTCCTATTCAACCACTTGTTAAACAACTAGTGATCTTCAACAACTAAATAAACAATTATGAACCATATTTGCAACTATCTAGCTTATGTGGCAATATGTGTAATTGTAATCTAGTGGTTATTACAACTAATGGATTAATGCAATGAATGTTTAACATAATGTGGGCATGTATTCAATTTTATATACTCTCAAGCTAAAGATGTAAAGTTGTTAAAGTGACTAACCAACAATAATAACTATGACATTATGATATTACATATGATATTAAAAGGATTTGGTATTTCATACATAATTACCTATTAAAAAATATAATATCATTTAAGATCTATGATATGGAAAATTAATGTCCATCACTTTACATTTAACATGTGCAATTTTGCCACATGGTGTAAATATGGAATCAAGTTAACAGAATTGTAGTCATAACTTAATTGTATGTTGTGAATTATATTGAAAATGTAAATAATAATTAACATCATACATCATAAAATATAATTTAACATGTACATTCATAAAGTTTTTCATAAATCATTTTGTAATGGCAATAGTCATGTATGTATTACATGAAAACACATGTGTATATGAAGTTCAAGTGGAATCATTTTTTAGGGATTTATAGAAATGTTATATTTTAATTCATTAAATTACAAATGGCATGCATACATGTATAAAGGTTTAATCAATGATAATTAAATTTATTTTTTAAAACTAAATCATGTGATATTTATGTGTGTGCTTATAGTTAAATGTTTACATAGAAATTTTGAAATAAGTATTCTAAATTGATATAATATATTTAAATAAAAATTGAAAATTGCAATTTTATAGAAGTATGGAATTAGAAATATGGATTAAATTAAATTTATAATTATAATTATAACTTATGGCCCACAAATATTAAATCAGTTTAACTTAATTATTGAAAAATCCAAATTTATATATTAAATATTAAAGATTAAAATGAATTACAAATCAAGAATTATATTTAATTTATACCTAAAATCAGAATTAAAAATATTTAGTTAAATAAATTTTAATTATTTAATTAAAATGTGAAATTCATTTATTATGAACTTACATAATTAAATAATGATATGAATATGCAAAACATTTGAAATACACATGTTTATATTTATGCAATGACATAATATATCACAAGTTAAAGTATTGGTTAGATGGTTAATGAGTTGGTTTGTGGCCATGTGGAGATGAAGGTTCAATTCCCTCTAATGACATTCTAATATTAGTCCTAAATGATTAGAATATGATTACATGGTGTTGCAAATAATTGTAACATGACTACATGTGTCCTAAATGATTATAAAATGACTACAAACTTTTATTTATCCATGTGGACATTACATGTAGTTGTTTTGGACACGATTTGACACATGTCATGTTGAGTTGCTTAAGCAAGTTGTCTGGCATAACTCTAATGACCATAGTTGTTTAATCCAAAATGATTATAAATCTAGTTGTAAACATATTTGTTTTTTCTAAAATCATGCTAGTGATAATTATTAAACATGTTTGTGGTTGTATAATGTAGATTTCAAGTTCTGTCAATATTTTGTAATGTTCATGAGGTATTGAAACTTTTTTTACAATTGTGTTGATTATGTATGAAGGCTATATTGTAGGTAGCCTATGTTTATAGCCAAATTTTGTTTGTGGGTTTAATAAACAAGTTTGTTTCCTTATTCTCTTGTCATTTGTTTTGGTTGTAATTTATCAAATTCTATTACATTTGATGATTTTGTAAGGTTTCTTACATTTCAAATTTCTTGATTATTTTCTTCTACATCCTTGATTGCTAATCCTAGCTTGATTTAGTTATAAATAGAAAGATAATAAAATTTGTGTCTTGTGTTTTCAATGTTGCTTTTGAATATTCATAACAAATCATCTAAATATGTAGTCTTTAAATTATAATCTCAAGTTATTTTAATTTTATTCTAAATTCATTCTTTTTAATATGCTTATGGTTCAATCTTTGATTTCCTATCAATTTTGGATTTTTTGGTTGTTGTGTAGGGTTTTCTCTAAAAACCTTTGTGGAACCATCTTTAACATGCACTAGGACTTTCAATGTGGGAGAGATGAACCAAGTTAAAGAGCTAATGTCGCATCCCTAGCTTTGGGCTCGCGACCAAGGCAAAGGGAATTGCAAGGGTGCGGGCCAAGAGGAAGCCCGGGAGTTAAACCAAGAGGAAGCCCAGGAGTTAAGCCAAGAGGAAGCCCGGGAGTCAAGGCAAAAGGAAGCCCAGGAATCACATCACATACTCCCGGGAGTGCAAGAAAGTGCTAGGGAGTGTGAGGGAGTGAACACTCACACTCCCAAGGCAACTCCCACTTTGGGAGATGGGGTCCCGGTGGACTCCCGAAATTTCAAAGAGCGATTGCAGGGGTCAAACCTTAATGTCTTGTGGCGTTCTTTATATCATTGGAAAGCTCTTGGAGTGTAGATGTCTAAAATGGGCTCGCATTACTCATTTGGACATTTGAAAACACAAGTTATGGCCAAAAGAAGGTCCAGGAGTCGAACTGCCAGTTTGACTCCCGACCACAAAAAGTCAGGAATCGACCCAATTTACTTAGCTGCAGGGGGCGTGTCACATATCGTTGAAAAGCTTTCGACGAAAGCTACAACTTTGCTTTAGACCGCATCGCGATCCGAGGTCTGTTCGCAAAGTTATGGGGCTCTAAAGTCGCGGGAGTCCCATTTGGCGCGATTTCGGCACTCCCACTCGGGAGTCCCGGGAAAAATAGCCATTTGGATGTAGCCTCCGTGGAAAGCTGCAGAGTATACTATAAGGGGGAAGGTGGTGGCTTCCCCCAAGTCTGGGCCGT
>Ga0116227_10001608_pt1 | contig 50782 bp, 28 predicted proteins | sample S1TSphgellanicum_FD_89693 | JGI IMG/M metagenome (GOLD analysis project Ga0116227, IMG submission 89693) | Host-associated microbial communities from peat moss isolated from Minnesota, USA - S1T2_Fb - Sphagnum magellanicum MG | ecosystem: Host-associated > Plants > Peat moss > Unclassified...
CCCAATTCCCGATTTTTCAAGAATTTTCAACCCCCCAAACTCAACCCAGAAGTTCCCAGATCTCAGCAGACACAGAAAACAAAAAAATCACCCCCTTTGCACCCCCCCCCCCCCCCACTTGTCAGAGAAGGAAAGATATAGAAACAGGGACAAAAAACAATTGGGATGACAATCCCATGCTCTTGTGCATGCCCAAGTTAAAACACAGTGATCTGGCAACTTTACATCATAAATACCTGAGTTCAAAGCCCACTGATTTAACAAAGAGAGAGCTCCGCTGATGTTACACTTCAAAGGAATCCTATTGCAGATTAAACTGTTTTGTCCAAAACAGATCTCAAATGTCCTAGGCCCCAGAGAATCTGAGAAAAGCTAACAAATTTGAAGCACCACCCCATTCAGGTGTTTGGTTCTCAGATACAAGAGTGGATGAAAATCATCCAAAGTCAAATCACCACCAATGACTGCAGATCAGTCCAGTAATATATTGCACAAATAGAAAACAGAATCTGTCTATTAACATAGAAGTTCACCAGAGTCCTTTTACATGAAATGCTCCTGAGCAAATCTGAAGGCCCTGTGGAAGGTCAAACATGAGATTAATCTTGTTAGTGTTCATGATTACCAGTGCTGATCACAACTTAATCTTCAGATGCACCAAGAAAGAGTTTACTGAAAAAAACCAATAAATTTTTTTAAAAATTGCTGTAGTACCTTAACCTTCTTCACCAAACTCGCGAGTGAATCTCTCTTGGACTTCAAGGTCACCCTTGCTCACTGTTGGCCTTTGCTTTGCCAAGACTTTGTCAAAATCCCCCTTCATAATAGGTGGTGGTAAAATCTACAACACAAGGATAGATCAACAAAATACACAGACAGATAAAAAAACTGTGAACTGGAAGCAATATATGGCCCACACCCAAAACCCAAAACACAATGTTATTATTAAGACAGCCTACATGGTTGGCACTATGGTGCAGGTGACTGAGTCCTGCAGATCAATATATATATATATATATATATGTAGCCAGAAACAGCATTTGCCCTGAGACCAGAGAAGGAAACTGAAAGGACAATAACTTAACACCAATTGGGTCCAAAATGAACCCTTAAATATTTAAATATGTGTTCTGACACTTTTGACCTTTGAGCTCAGGGGGCTATACTACAACATGCGCAATCAACTTTGGCAGAAAGGTCTCAATATCTTACAAATGAATATAAAAAATTAGAGTGTTCCAGGGTTGGTGCTTTGTTCACCTGAGCTGCAAGACCTGCAGAAGCAAGCTCAATCATGGTTGTCTGCTTTGCATTAGGTTCTCGAGGTCCACAAGGCATCCACATCTCCTCACCTTCTTTAGTGGTTACTTTCTTGAAATGCATTGCATCTTGGGTTTTCCGTACAGGTTCAAACAATACATCCTTCACCTGTAAGCACACCCATATTCTCATTTGTCATTAGCCTTGATCAGATTCCCATCCATTTGTTGACATCATATGCAGGCTTGAGAATATCAACCATGGGTATCATCAGCAGTTACAGAGATGGTTAGCAGTTCAGCAATTTTTTATATAAGATCAACTGCTTGTGGAATTTAAATCTTGCTCATGTGAATTACTTGGAAAAACAATTTGTTTAAAAGCATATGGGTATGCATGTTTGAAAACATAGGAGCCAAGGATGAGTGCAAATTCTTTCAAGAACCTGGCTCATCTTGTGTTCCCTTATCAACATCAGGACAGAACCACACTGGTTCTCTACAACTTTGTTGAACCTGTAATAATAATGAGGAAACAGGTTTTCATGGCAAGCAGAATATTCAGTCCATGACTTACAGCAACAGCGACATCTGAACCTGAGAAACCATCCGTCTTTCTTGCCAAATCCTCAAAATCCCACTCTGACAAATTATGGGGTGTATCTCCCAGATGAACCTGGAGCATTTCAGTGGTAAAACATCAGGGATATTTTATGTGAAACTCCATGCAGGGAACCTTCTACCACCAAATTGCCAAATTGTGAACCGTTCTCTTTCAAAATCAAAATCAACAATATGTTTCAGACGATGGAACCAGATTTCCCAGAAACCAGAAACAAAACTGCTACATTTAACAGCAGGGAAGAAATTGAGAAACAAACAGCAGACCTCCAGGTTGAACACTCCTCTAATCCAAAAAGGTTGAGATGGACTTAAAAATTGACATATCAAACAGATTTGGTACTTCTTGAAAATAAAATAGTGGATGGACACTGTACCTTGAACATATGTTGTCGAGCTTTGAGCTCAGGTAGAGGGATGTAAATGCGTTTGTCAAAACGACGCCTCACTGCCTATCTTGCCAACATCCACACTCAGATATGTTTCCATGCATTGGAGCAGTGGCACAAATGTTTAGTAACCCACTTTATTGTCACACATGTATGGTCATAGTATGAAGGTAAAAGTGCTGGATCTCAAAAAACACTTAAAAAAGAGTTTACAAAGTTTTTGGGGAACCCTATAATGTCAATTGGCTCTCCGTTCCAGAACCCAAATCCTCAAATGGCTTCTTTTTCATCCTCTACTCTTAATTTTTTGAAATCTCACTTCTCCTTCTCATGATGCAGTACCAGAGATATGCAGAATTTGCCTGCAGCTCTAGCCTAGAACTTATTCAGGGTTCAAGACTTAGCAAGAAACTTTCTTGCAATGCTTTGGCTGTGCTCTGGCCCAGGTCAAAAGTCAAAATGTGGGATATACCCTCTGAGTTCATCCCAATCCCTATAGTTTGAAATACTAGGGTTTCCTAACCTATAATGTGCACACTGGAGAGCACCAGGTCTTCCTGCAACTCCCATTACAGATTTTCTATTCCAGTTTCAGAAATAATATTAGAATCCTATATGCATATTAGAAATAATTACTTCAGTCTCTGGGATGGAAACTCACTTGATCTAAGGAGTAAGGTGTGTTGGTTGCAGCCAAAACCAGAACCTTTGTGTCCTGGTTTCCCACACCCTGCCAAACACAAAATTCAACCCATCAGGGAAGAAGCAATCCAGAATCCACAAGATGTTGACAACAAGAAGCTTGGCTTGCTGCTGACAGTTACCAGAATTTGACTGAAGCACTTGTCCACCATTTTAAACAACATGCAACTGTTTTGGACTAAGAGTACAACAAACCATTACACATTTCTCTATCCTGACTAAAAGTACTCCCTCATGGCAAGATGTAGGTACCAAATCTTCTTTAAATCATCACAGTTCCTGTACCATAAACAACTTGATGAGTTTACAGTTACCCCTTGACCAAACTACTATCCTGCATATTTTCTAAATGTTACATTCAGTGCACAGGATAGTGCTTCACAGCAAAAGTACCGCAAAGAATGTGCAAACTGTTAATCAGGACTTCCATAAACAAAGACAGGTTGCCAGCAACAAGATTCAGAGGTAGTAGAAATGACTGACCTGCATTTGCACTAAGAGCTCAGTCTTGATGCGGCGGGAGGCCTCACTCTCATTTCCTTCGCCACGGGTACCACATAGGGAGTCAATTTCATCAATGAAAATAATGGATGGTGCTGCTTCACGGGCCATCTGAAATAGATTGGCCACTAGCTTCTCACTCTCCCCCATCCACTTTGAGACCAAATCAGATGAAGAAATACTGCAGCCCAAATGTTGGAAGTTAAGAGCTTCCTGCCTTGTGTACTTAAAAATGATGAGACAAAATACATCTATGCACAGACTCAGCATATATACTTTTACCTGACTAGATCACACGAGAACATGGAAATTCAACCATGTGATATCAACTACATGTAAAATATAGGGTTCCAAATATCATCACATTGACCTTCAAATAAGTCAAAAATGAATTCCATGCACATCAAATCATGCTCTTTCTTGGTGTCAAAACACACATATCTATGGGATTGCAGAGGATAGTCCATGAAAACACTTTGAAGGTAACCATTTTGTCAGTTCCAGCAAACCAGCTCTAACACAACACAAATGAGTGTAGTTAACACAACAATCTTCCAAAGAGAAGCTAGACCAAAGAGGAACCTGAAGAAAGTGGAGTCAGCTTCTGTTGCAACTGCTTTTGCAAGGTATGATTTTCCAGTTCCTGGAGGCCCATACAGAAGAAAAGCTCTCCATGGTCTTCGCTTACCTGTATTCACAGAATTGAGGAAAAAGTAAACAAAAAAACATATAGTCAAAATGTGCACCCTAAACAATACATTCCAAACTTGATGAAGAATGATAAGAAGCCAATTACTGGATTCCACAATCAGACATCAGTTCTAGGAAGCAGTAATGAAGTATTTTGCTTAAAACATATACACTGGCACACAGTCAAAAGCTTCAGTGATGTTGGACTCAATCCTCCTCCAAAACTGCTTGCGCATGCAGCAACCCTTAAAGCTGATACCATAGTGAACCATAAAAAAATTTATCAACATGTGTAAAATTTACAAGGTCTTCATTGAAGCAAGGAAGAAAAAAGGAACCCAATAATCATTGTGAGAAGCTTGGTCACCTGAGCTTGAAGAAAATGAGAAACTGTTATGGAGGCCTTTTATGGAAATGAGGGTTTTCAAAAAGAACCCTGTGAGCCAAAGAAAGCCTGAATGATATGCAACTATAGTCTATAAATGTGGCAAAGAGGATTGACAATGGGAGAAATGTAAGCCACAAGGTGTTGGGGAGCAAAGAAAAAACCCTAGAAATATGTTTGTTCAGGAAGGCAAGTGATGTGGAAGAAGAAGGTGCCCCATAATGCATACCTGTGAAGAACTGTGGGAATTTGACAGGAAGAATGACTGCCTCCTGAAGAGCTTGTTTGGCACTTTCCAGGCCAGCAACATCCTCCCATTTGACATTAGGCTTCTCGCGGATGATAGCGGAATTGAGTCCTGATCTCAGCTTCGTCTGCTCGGGATCCTCACCATCACCACCACCTCCATCACCTCCCCCGCCGCCGTCCTTCGATCTCGGTTTCGACTTAGGCTTCACAACCAAGGCACCATCTCCGTTGACGGTCGGTCCACCACCACCAGCTCCTCCTTCATCCAGCACGGCTCTAATCTCCTCAGCCCGACGTAAATACTCTGTGAATTTGTGCGTGATTGCTTCCTTGATCTTCGGATTCTTCTCGTACTTGAGATGCGTCTTGAAATACTCCAACGCATTCATGTACAGCGGGAAAGCCTTAGCATAGTTCCCTGCATTATCCTCCGCTACTGCTTGTCTGACGAACTCAATCGCCTGTTCCTTGAAATTGCTGTACATGGCGCCCTGAGCCCTGACTTCGAGCTCACTCCAGAACCCGCCGTTCTCCCACTTCTCCTCCCTAGCAAGGCAAGAAAACAAAACAAAAAGATAACAAAACTAACTCTTTCTAAGAGTTGTACAAAACGATCCACAACCCAGCAGAAACCACCACGGCCAGAATACTAGGTCAAATTCTTACAACGACAACGATCTAGAACCCACCAAGTTCTACTCTTCTTCTGCTGCACAAAGATGGAAATGACGCGTGAGTTTTCCGGCAGAGACAAAACCGAACAGGGAACAATTGTGAAGCGAACGCCACCCCGACGACGACGACGACCACGAAGGAGGAGGAGAAAAAGTCCGTTTGAATCGAATCTCTGGGAATTAGGGTTAGGGTTAGGGTTTCTTCGTCACCTGCAACCTGTTTGTACCCTTTTGTTTCGTGTACCAGTAGTACTTATTATTCTTACCAATAAATGAGATTTTAAATATTAAAATATTTTTATTTGAAAAAAAAATCCTAAATTTCGTCCCTAAATTAATTCTTCAAATATTAAAATTACCTTTTTTAAAAATAACCCTTTAAAATTTTAAATCATGGTGTAAAATAACCTTTTAAAATTTTAATCATGGTGTAAAAAATGGCCCAAACCATGGTGTTCATTTTGCAAACTTTGAAACCAATTTTAAAAAACACATTATTGAATCTAGAGTGATTTTTTGCTATTGGAAATTAATTATAAATTATAAATTATGAATTTTTCAATCAATCAATTATTCAATGCCCCTTCATCATATTGGCGAATTTCACATCCCAAACTTTTAGATTTCATAAGTCATAATTTTGGATGATATTGGCCAATTTCACATCCCAAACTTTTTAGATTTCATAAGTTCTAATCTTGGATGATATTGGCCAATTTCACATCCCAACCTTTTAGATTTCATAAGTTATAATTTTGGATGATATTGCCCAATTTCACATCCCAAACTTTAAGATTTCATAAGTTATAATTTTGGATGATATTTCCCAATTTCACATCCCAAACTTTAAGATTTCATAAGTTATAATTTTGGATGATATTGGCCAATATTTCACATCCTAAACTTTTTAGATTTCATAAGTTATAATTTTGGATGATATTGGCCAATTTCACATCCCAAACTTTAAGATTTCATAAGTTATAATCTTGGATGATATTGGCCAATTTCACATCCCAAACTTTAAGATTTCATAAGTTCTAATCTTGGATGATATTGGCCAATTTCACATCCCAAACTTTTTAGATTTCATAAGTTATAATTTTGGATGATATTGGCCAATTTCACATCCCAAACTTTAAGATTTCATAGGTTATAATTTTGGATGATATTGGCCAATATTTCACATCCCAAACTTTTTAGATTTCATATGTTGTAATTTTGGATGATAGTTTCAATTTGGAATTTCTTTAGTTGATTTTCAAGTAAAGAGGAATGGAAATGTGTTTCTTTGGATTTGTCTTTATAGAGTTTTTTTTTATAAATTCAAGACCATTGTCATGATCAAATTTGAATACCCTCTTTTATATCAATTTGCATACCAATTGTTTTCAGTTTAATTTAATTTAATTTAAGACTTTGAATTCAATTCAATTCAAGTTAAATGTAATGCCATTCAATTTATTTTTTGGTTCAAATGGAACTTAATCTTCCACAAAATCAACTCGTGTTTTTTCATTAATTGATTTTTAGTAGTGTGCAATAATGTAAAGCCTAAGTTATGATATTATAATCATGATTTTTGGGTGGTGATGTTTTGCTACTTAAGTAAGGAGTTTTCTTTTGAGAAAAATTAGGAAAAAAAAAAAAAAATTGTTTTCCAACTTCTTTAGCAAAAGTTTGCTCTTTTTGTTAAATCAAAAAAATTGGAAAAAATTTCACTAATTTGTGATTTTTTTGGGTTTGTATTGGTACATTATATTATTGTTATTGTTTTCATTAATCTAATAATTATAGTGATTTTTGAGTGGGAAATTTTTTTAAATAAAGAATTTTTCACCATGTAAAGAATTTCTCTCTTAGGAAAACTTGGAACAATAATGTGTTTCCCTATTCACCAAAAGTTTGGCTTTTTGGCAAAATAAAAAAGTAAGAATAATATTCACTATTTTGAAATAAAATTGAGAAAATAGTGTTAATTCATAAAATAAAATTTCCACTTTTATGAAATCAAGAGAATTTATTTAATTATATATTTATAATTATAATTATTTACATTTTCTCATTTTTTGCAAATTTTCAACCCGAAAATTTTGAATTGGACATATACATACATCAATTTTTTTGGGAAGAAATGCCTAAATTCACCAGATTTTGAAATGAATAATGCAATTATCTAGGTTTTTTAAATAGTTTTCACTAGCTAGGTAGTGAACAATACCAAAGGGTAATTTAATGTTTTTTCATTAATATTTTCATTTTTAGCCAATTTTGGCTAAACCTTCTTGTGGACAAACCACCCAATTCACATCATAAAATTGACACAACAAAACATTGGCAAAACTTTATTGTGTAAGAATTTCACACAATAGAAAAAATAAGAAAGAAAAAAAAGAGAGTAAAGGGAATTGAATTTTTTTATATGGACTTTTCTAGACCAAGTATAGCAGAATTATTACCATTTGAATTTTAAATGGATAAAATCTTTTTGCATCTATAGGAAAATAATATGATATTTTAAAATTATTGATATTTGATAATTTAATTAGAAAAATGGATATTTTATTGCCTCAGAAAAAAAAAAGAGTAACAAGGTTTTTAAATGGCGATTGACGGTAGCCAATTAATTATTTGGGGCCGATTCTGGCTAGCCATAATGATGATGAGTCCAAATCTTTTACCTATTTTCCTTCTTTATCTTTTTGTCGTCTCTCTCCCTCCGTTCTTTGTCTCGTCCTTAGTTTCTGAGAGAGTTGCGTCTTGCGTTTCTCGCGCTTCCTCGCGCGCGCCCTCTCTCTCGTCGCATCGCGTGCTTATTGGAGAACGGTTTCGCATTTTATACCAATTTCTGGTATCTCCATTGCAGCAGATCTGTTTTTGATTGATTCGTTTTCGACATCGGATTGGTAGCGTGTCGTTGTTTTTTGGGTATCTTTCTCATCGGTTTTAGAACAAGCACGCTAGGGTTGAAGTAGCGTCCGTGGCAATAGAAAGAAGATGAGAGCGGTGGACTGCTGGAGTCGAACACAGAGTCTTCGCAGTCAGATCAAACGCAGCAGCTGACGGACCGAGCCGCGAATTTGTAACAAAGGTGTTTCAAAGCAAAAGTTTGCTTGATTGACTTTCCGGTCTAGGACAGCAGCAGGAGGAGTATACGAAAGACAGAAGTCTTGGACAAAAAAGCCTCGGACAACAACAGCAACAGCAGCAGGAGGAGCACGAAAGATATGTCATCGACAGGTTCCGTTGTCGGTATGTGTCATCGATTTCAAGTTCTAAGGTTTGTTGATAGGAGAAGACGGAGGGAGAGCTTGTGATGGTCTTTGGTATCGCGGTAATGTTTGTCTCCTTTCTGCTTGTTGAAGCTCGTTTTTTTTTGTTTGGCTGCTGATGCCGCCGCAGTTCCAAGAAACTTCAGATTGTTGGAAGAGCTTGAGAGGGGAGAGAAAGGGATTGGAGATGGCACTGTGAGCTATGGAATGGATGATGGCGATGACTTGTTTATGCGTTCTTGGACTGGCACCATCATCGGCCCTAATCATGTAAGCTGAATCTCAGCTCTCTCTGTACCGCGGACTTGATATTCCAATGCAGTAATTGAGGGAGGATGTATATTTGTGGACAATGATTTTAGGGTTTGTACATATTTTGTTCCTGTCTGTTTGAGATGCAGGTCAGTTTTTTTTTCATGTCTTTGGTGAAGGTGTTGCTACAAATGTTTTTTTTGGCAGTCAGTACACGAAGGCCGAATATATACGGTGAAGCTTTTTTGCGATAAGGATTATCCGGACAGGCCTCCAAGTGTCAGATTTCACTCACGCATCAACATGACATGTGTGAACCATGAGAATGGAGTGGTGAGCATGGCAATGCAGTCCAGAGAACTGTTTGTTTGCCTTGTTTGGTGGTGGAAAAATAAATAGGGTTAGGGTCTGTCCATCAGCAAAAAAGAAAAAGAAAAACAGACTTTCATGGCTTGTTTACTCTACTCTCATGGTTCAAGATCAAAGTAAGACTACTCACTTAAGTGATTGTAGAACCTAGACCATTATCATCTTATTCTGTTTGTGACCAAGTATCTGATAGATCTGGACCCAAAAAGATAGACTCCTCATTGGTTAAGCAAACTGATGGTTCTATGCTCTGATAAACCATTTATGGTGTGCAGTTGATTGGTCACAAGGTCAATCTACATGTTTTTACAGGATCTGAGATGCTCGAGTTTCTTCTGAGATTGTTAAGTGATTTGCAGGTGGATCCAAGATACTTTTCAATGCTTGCACAGTGGCGGCGTGAATACACGATGGAGAACATTCTGACAGAGCTCAAGAAGGAGATGGCATCCCCTCCCAACCGCAAGCTGCAGCAGCCAGCAGAGGGCAGCACATTCTAAATATTTCCAGTTGGGGTTTCTACCTCAACAGAGATAATACATCAGGGTGTTGGGTCAGATATGGATCTTCTGCAGCAGAAGAAATGAACTTTGGGTTTTGACAGCCTGAGATTGTCAGAAATTTTAGCATTTATGAGCTTGAACAGGCCATATCGTGAGCATTGAAAGGTGTCTAATGCATAGTAACTAGATTGCCACACCTATCCTATCTGAGGTGGTTTGTATTGGAGAAAGCTGTTTCAGAACTTGGGACGTGTTGGAAAGTCTTCTGATGTTTTTCAACCCACATGTATGCAGTGCTGTATAGTCTGGACCTATCTCTACCTGGAAGCCTCTACCTGCATCCCTGGCTGTGAACCAGGTTGAGAACAAATCTCTTGGACTGAAGTCTCGTTCTGGGTACTTCCGTGTCAAGGACTGATCAGCAGCTTATGTCCATGTATCAGTGTGAATCAGATGAAAAGTTCCTTGCTATTTGAGGTCTTATTGGGCACTTGAGGTTGTGTGTTCTACGTTCTTAATGTTCCGTAGTGAGAGAGATACATGTATCATTAGCATGGCATAATGATAGACGATCTGTGAACAACAAAGTTGGAAGGTATTATTATCGCTTGCTACTTACAGGGAGAGTTTGTTTGCTATATGTTTGCCTGGAACTCCTCATCAACTTGGAGAAAAGGGTTGACAACAAATTGCTCGCAAAGCTTTTAGCCATTGCTCACCAAACTTGAAGCATCATTGTTGCATGCTGTTGCAACTCTGCGGCTAATCACCAATTCAGTATCAAGCCAATGTGATCACCTCTCCAATCGGTTTATGGGATTGCCAGGCAAGTTTACCCAACTGCCACTTAGGATGATGACTGAACAAGTCGTTTTAATTTTGCTTTTTATGTTTTGGAAATTGTTTTTTCACATCTCCCTTGATCTTTGATTCGTGAATTTTGAAAAAATCAAAATTTCAAGATTCGAATTTCATAAGTTGTGGAAAACAAAAATTCAAAAAGGTTCACACTTCGCACTTCTTATTTTTGAAATTTGTTGAATTTTTAAAAGACTTGGAATCAGGTTTTTAGAGATCAAGATTGAAGACATGTTTCAATTGGATGAACTTTGTATCTTTGGAAAGACTAGTGTGGCCTGTGCCGGTGGCCCAAGTGTTACCATGACCTCAACTGATTTTTCCTTCCAAAACCTGGTTTTTTGGAATATGTTTGAATTTTCAGCAGTAGAAATCACTTAAAAATCAATATTTCCCACACTCTGAATCCAAATCTTACCAAATAAATTCCATTAAATCCTGCTCATCAAGATCTTTCCAACAACACCAAAGGCACATTCCAATTCCTCTGAAATTCTCAGCCATAATTTAATTTAATTTTCAATGAAAAAATCATTCAATATTGAAGAACTTCTAAACCATAACTCCAAACACCATGGAACCAAGCCAATGCACCTGTTCTCCTTGAGAGCTTTCCAAAGAGACCGAGAATGTGATCTGAAGCATCCCAGTTTGGTGGATCTCAGAAGTACAAACAAACTACCTTCCTTCATAGATAGATAATTAATATCTTTAGAACTTGGTTGAGATTTACATGAAATTGCAAAAATGGAAAAATGGATTAATACTTGTCAATGTTTTTTTTTAATATTTTCAAATGGAGATTTTTTCATCTCCAAAATTCCAAATCCCTATGAAACTCCATTGCCCTTGGTTGCTCCCCATCTTCATTAAACCCCCTTCCCACAAGGCTAGAGTTTATTACAACAACCATCGTCCCCCTTACAAGGGGAGGCCACCTTTGCATCATCACAAAAACAAACAATTGTGAAAGCCTTTTGTATTTAATTCGTGTCTTCTTATTTAAAGGTTCTTAAGGACTTTTAAGGGATTTAAAGACTTCTAGGGACTCAATTGCTTGATTTCGAACTGAATTTAAGATCCAAATGAAATGTTTGTGTTAAAAAATATATTATTTAAGAAAAACACAAACCCTATCTTAGGAATACAACAAATCCCATTCATCCTAAACCTTACTTTTTCAAGTAATCCTTTGAAAACAATGGATATATTGTGAATCAATGGATATATTACTAGGGATCCCATACCATTTATTTAGAGGCCCCTTGTACGAGTCATTCTCTAATATATAAACCCCTATATATATACAACTATTTTCCATCATTTTGCATTCATTGTGGCAACTCATAAATGCCACATCAACACATTATTGCTATGTAATTGCATAGTAATTGCAATATAATGGCATAGTAGTTACAATGATCTAATTGCATGAGTTGCCTATATATATAATTTTATATATGGTGAATTGTGTCATTGCAACTTTTAATTCATTTGATAACACTCAAGTTGTAAAAATACAATGAGTTGCACGTGGTCATTGCAATTGAAAATTACAACCAAAACCTAGTTATAAACCTAATTGCAAAACACTTATTTTCTCATAATATTCTTATGTAGGTTTTAACTTTCTGATGAAGTAAATTGCCAAATGCCATGGGTGTTGCACAAAATCACAATAATGTTTTTTTTTTAACTTTGTCAAGCTTTGGTGGCAAAAGGGAAATATGTATTTCTTAGATGTCATCATTTTTGCCTTTCCATGTTTTTCATCATCAAATCTACAAAGGTCTTGTGAATGATGTTTGTGTGCAAAACAAAAGTTGATTTGAAGATTATGTAAACTTATAGAATCACAAGATGCTTTGAAGTTTCAACAGTCTACATTGTCTTCAAAATGTGTTATTGTGCAAGTTTTTTAGTGAAGACAATCATTGGTGATGGGCATTGCAAAAATTTCCATCACAATGGGCACATAGCACATTCATGTTTTTTATGTGATCTCAATTTAAACCAATAATGAAAGAGAATACATTTTTCTCATTATTATTATTTTAAAATTTTGTTGTAATTTGCATCTTCAAGTCTACAACCATGTTGTGAATGATTTTGGTTTACATTATACAATAGGTCAATTTGCGTGATCTACATAATTGCAAGGTGCAAAATGCTTGTAAACCTCTTGATGTGTTTTGCTTATGATTGTTCAAATACCTACTAAATTAACATTAGGTGCACATCATCAATCAATGGGTCCTGAGAGTTTATGCAATGATTATTTTACAAATTTATAAAAGTGAAAAAGAACCTACCATAAGAACCTAGTTAGGCCCATCATGCCTTCTGTTTATTTCCTTTTATGATTTTTATTAAAGATCATAAAAATAGATCTAGATGAAAAAGTTTAATCCTCCATGAAATACTATTTTTTTTTAATGTTTGCAACATTGATGGTTTTCATTTGTTTTTTCTCTTGTGACACTCCCATTTGATTTTAAAAGCAAAACGTTATTGTTTACAAACCAACAATGCCCTTTCATTCTAACTATAAAAAATTGCCTCATTGGAAAAAGGTCTAGCTATTATGTTCTATAAGGTTTTTATGCCTACCTAAAATAGAAATAATGCATTAAGTGTTTTCTAAGATTCGAAAAGAAAAGAAATATTTTTGTTTATTGCACAAATTTTGAACTCTTTGAATTTATCAAATTGTAAACTTATTCAATAAAAACCACACATGAAATTGATTGCTTTAAATCCTTTGTCATTCCTTTGTAAAAAAGATTATGTTAAAATCTAATTTAAGCATTATTAATTTAATGAAAATTGATAGGGGAATTGTAAGAACCAAGTACCTTGGATCCATGAACAATAGCTAAACCCTTTGTCAATGTAATTGATTTTTCATAACAATTAATTAGGGTTTTACAATCTCCCTCTTTTATTTTCTATTTCTAGTGTGAGATCTACTTGTGTATAAAAAAAATAGTTGTTTGTGCATTTCTATGTGGTCATTGGACTTGAAATTACATAATTAAACCTTTGTTCCAAGACAATGAATTGCAAAACTCCCATGGGTTGAATTCTTTATAGGGGAAAATGGGAATTGCACATTGTCAAGTGTAAGATTTGTATTAAAGTAGAAAGGAAGGACAAATCACTTGCTCCTAAATGGGATTCTTTTTGTGAGCATGCATGTCACAAGAATGATGATATGAATATGGGGTTTGATGTGAAAAAAAGGGACTAGTATTATTTCAAAATGTGTAAACATGCCAATTTTGAATAACCAAAAAACCTTTCCTTCTTGCAATTAGGAGATTATTGGAGTGCAATTGGCACATGGGGTGGTAAGAGAGAAAACAAATAAAGTTGTTCAATTTGTGATTGTCCTTCATTTGTTGTAGCATGGTCATCTAATGCTAGAATATGAATCATTGTAGCTCTTGCATGAATTTTTGGCCATGCCAAAAAAAAATTTAAACATTGGGCTAAACCATGGCAAAATTCATGCACCAAGTGGTGATGAAGTTAATTAAAGCAATAGTTCAAGTTGCACACTATATTGCTATCAATTGTGACAAAGTTTTACAATTGATAACCAATCGTGGTTGTTTGTCAATTACTATTTAGTGGAAAATTGTGTAAGGATTTTCAATCTCATTTATCTAGATTAGGTGGTTATAGGACTAGGGAATGGTAATTTAACTAAGGTGATTATGGAGGTGGTGTTGATAGGTGGTGACTTGCTCCAAGATTAAATTGCCCAAAATCTCATATGTTTTGGGGTAGATAGTGTTAATGTCTTTCAAGGCACAAGGACTAGTGTTACAAAACCAATCCATGACAAATATGGACTTAATTATTACTTTTAGTCATCTGCCAAGTGATAATTTATTACAAACCCTGTACAATTACTTTGCACATTCGTCTAAAAGACATTCAAAACTACAAAATTCACATAGATTTTGGAAACAAAGGGAAACAAAAAAATTTGAAATGTGAATATGAAATGAATTTCAATGTTGAGCCCTACCAAAAAAATGAAGGTAAAATACAAAATATTATAGGTGAGATAATGTTAAATAGCCCTTAAAACCAACAAGCAAAGAAAAACTATGAATAACTCTATGACTTCCAAATTAAGTCTTGTTAGGACATGTTTATATTTTACATTTGTTGGAATTTATGTATCATCTAATTAAGTTTTCACATATGAAATTGTCTTTGTGTGTAGTGTCATTGCAACTATCAAGGTATTAAGTTGATTTATATGATATGTATTGTAAAAAGACTTCCAACTTTATTATAGACCCTTTTTGGGCCTTGAAGTCATTGTTTAAATGTAAGATCAAAACATCTAAAATGCAATGGATACTTGACATTTGGCCTTTGAAGCAAATGACTAACATGTATGGGTAGTGCATCAAGATTTGGAGACCATGATGCCTACTTTTGTCATTAAAGATGTATTAATTGTTATTGAATCATTGGTGAAAAACTAGTGCAAAGGTAAATCCTTGGAACTCTCATTTTTAGATTATTTTATTTATGCAATTTTTTTGTTTTGTAAGGTAGGGGTTAGAGACATTTTGATTCAAGAACTATAACAAGGTCTCCACCATTTTTCTTCTCAATATATTTAGTTTTGTTTCATTTTTAATGCAATTTTATGGTTTTGTGGGTGTTTTGGCAAGGGTTATAAAAACTTTGATATAAAAATTGGGAACAAGGTTTCAAGCCCATGGTGTCATAAATGTTTTTGGGATTGTATAACCCCAATACTAGCTATAAATATACTCATAAATGTCTTTTCCAAAACACCTTTAAATGATTAAAACAACATAATGGTTTAGCAAAACCTAGTTGGTGGATGGGTGAAGACCTTTGTATCTAAGGTCTTGAATGCTAGTGACCTTAATAACCAATAGGGTGGGCATGTTCAAATTGATGATGAAATAAAATGTATTTTACATGCATGGCTTCACCTTTTAACATCAATCCTTTGATTAGAATGCGACATATGGTGATAACATTTTCCACACTACATATTGTAACTTCCTTGAGTATGTGAAATTGGTTGAATTGGCCATGGTGCAAATAGTAGGCAATGTGGAAAATGAAAGGTGTTTTTTTATGTTAGCTTTTATGAAGTCAAAACTCTACAACAAGCTCACTACCCATTTGCCGCTTGTTGTACACACGTTGCATTGGCACATCAATTTTACATGTGCAAAAATTTCCCACATGCAAAATGCATTGACTAGTGGAGAAGAACATGACACCAATATTGCTTTGATGGCTAGGTAATACAGTTTGTGCAATTGTTGGGTGTATTTTTTCAAAGGCATCAATCATGTGTCAGCTTTTACATTATGTTCAATTCAATGGTTGTTTTACAAACCAAACAACTTTCTTTCGATGATGTTAGTATGTTTTGCTTAATCTCCATAGTCCAATACTGATAAATTTTTTTGTCTTTACATGTCTTCTTTAAGTTGTAAATGTATGTTAACTTGGGTTTATTTTGTAGGTGACTTATGTTGGAATGGCTAATTTCAAAGGTTCAATTCCCCCCATAAATGCATGTGTTTGTTAATGCATGTTCATATGTTGTTTGTGTTTTCTATTTAAATGTGCTTGGAGTTTACATTGTGTGTGTATAATGCACTTCATAATGCTTACTCACATGCCTTAAACTTTATAATTTTGAACAAGTAGGTGCCAAATCCTGAAAAAATAATTTCCCATCTCTTTAAACTCCAAATGCAAAAAAAGATTAGCCAAAAACCACTAATTGAATTCCAAGTAACCATATTTCTTCACCTTTAAAGTTGGAGGAGGGCTTAGAATTTTCACTTTCAAGTTTTAAGTGGGAACCATGTTGAGAGAAAAATTTAACAATAAGGCTAAATATAATTCCCCACGCATATTTATTTTTAGCCAATTCAACAACCGAGGCCCTTCAATTGTGACCTAATTGGCTACTTTGCATAAATGGAAAAAAAAAAAACTGGTGGGTTTTGTGGGTATTATCCATATTGGGTAGGTATTGACTTTCAAATATACTTGCTAATATTGTTATTCAATCTTGTAAAAATATTTTGTACCAATTTAATATTTGCATTGGATTTCTTTTGCATTTTTTACTAGCTTGTTATAACTTACTAATGTTAAATCATTATTTAAGAAATCATACTAACTTGGTCCTAGTATTAGGGTTTGAAGCGGATTTTTGATGGGTAGGTGATGGATATATCCTATACATCTATTATCGATATTAATATGACCTTGATATTATGATATTCGTTCAAGTCTTCACCAAGCAAGTAGTAGTACAAAGCTAGTACTATTCTCATGTCCATTGGCCATACTAGGAAAATGGGCAAAAGCTCCAAAAAAAAAAACTAAAAAATATTTTAATTTTCTTATTTCCCTATAGCCACAATGTGAAAATCCACCCCAAACAAAATGCTAGAACTTGCTATCAATGATTATTCTAACAAGTTTTTTATGGAACAAATGTGACTATCATCCACAAAAAGTTTTAACCACATTGATTTATGAAAGGAAAAAAATTGGATGAGGGTGTGTCCAAGGGAACCTGGAATGAATTAGCACCCACTTTGGTACCATGCTAAAAATCCCAAAATCCATTTAGGGGCATAAACATGGTAAAAAGTATGCCAATTAGAGACACTTGTTTTTTTGGAATGTATCCATAAAATATATCTTAATATATTGAATTCATGAATATTATTTAAGTCAATGATCAACAATTAAAAGTTCTTTGACTTCATTGCATAATATTAAAGAACCACATGTTTCAATATGCATTTATGTACATTTTTTGAGATGCAAGTATTGGAAAGTACGTGTCATAGTTTTGTAAAATAAACTTACAAATACATGAAAGTAAAATGTCAATTGAAATTATCATACTTTCAAGTTAATAAAAGCTTGATGTGTATAGATATAGTTTCAAATTTTCATATTATAGTCATAATCTATCAAAGTTTTAATGTGAAAGTATTTTGGAAATTTTGAATAACTAGCCAATTTAGAACATATTTCATCCACTTTTCTTATATTTAAATTCTTCAAAATTAATATTCAACTTACAACAAATTCAATGAAGTATTCTATGATTTCAAAATGCAATTTAAATAAGTTTTTAATATCTTTTTGAATGTCAATGTTGAAAATAAAATGTTTTTGAAATAATGTTTTTTTAAGACTACTTTTTTGGCATACTTTATCATGCTTGGACCCTTAAATTATCTTTTACATATTATAAATATCCCATGTTAAGACTTAGTCAAGATCTTTAGTTCAATTCTAACTTTTTTGGGCTTAATATGGCCATACAAAAAAGAAAAGTGAAGGTTACCAATGTGAGTGTCAGTTCACCTTGGAAGGTGGCTTGTGTGGGGATGGGGCGTTGGGGGGACCAAAATGAAAACTAGGTAGGTAAGAAGGTAAGGTAAGCATGCCCATAACTGAACAAAGGTCAATAACCAAGTAGTTGTATAATATAGGGCAAACTTCATGATAGATTGTTTCACTATTGGCAATCATGCATTAAATTGTTTATTACCAAATGTTTGGTGATTGATTATTGTGTTTGAAAATTTTGAAGGACTTGACCACACATGGTTAATATGTTGTACAAAAATTAGAGAAGTCTAATTTCACAAAGTTGTGTTTGGTAATGGGTATATTTGATCATTTAAACAAGAAAATTGGTTGGTAATTGAAAGGTGGTACACCATGTAACAAAAAAAATGTTCCAAAATAAAAAACAAGGCTCACATAAAAGAAGAAACAAGACATTGGCATTAAGGACCTTGATACACCATATAGGAAACGACTAATTGATCATTGGAAAAAAACCTAATGGATTAACCTTTAACAAAAAAGTTTGGTGTTGGGAACCTTGGTTCAATATATTTATAATGAATGAGTGGCCATAAGAAAAGGGCCTTCCCAAAAGAATGTAGACATGTGTGTGATGATGGGAAGCATTGTAAATCAGTAAATAATAATAATAATATTGTGTGTGAGGATAACAAAAACAAAACAAACAAAAAAACTATAGTACTTAAACCCTAGAACATTATTCCCTACTAAATTAAATCTACACACTACTCAAAGATGTAGTACATCATTGAAAATGTAATCAAACACAACTTCCCTTCAAATCTAACACAATTTCTTTCTAGAATAATGCAAGTACCAACAATTTAGGGGCAAAAGCAAATTGTGCATGCACTTTGACTTGTGTAAGGACTTAACATTTTTCAAAAGTTTGTTTTGCAAGCATGTCCTCCTTACAACCTAGTTTGGAAGCTAAACAATAAAGTTTCTTGGAGCCTTTAGTGCCTAATGTCATTAAATTGAAGCCTACAATAGAGAAATTGTAACTTTGGAGCCTTTAAGTCCTTAGTGTCATTAGATTGAGGCCTACAATAGGAAGATATTAAAGCATTACATTGTTCTTTTTTCTTTGTAGTTTTTTGGTCCTTCAACTGTCGTAAAAAAACTTGTTTCATGAATGACTTGAAGGAGAAACTTTTGAGAAGTGGAAGTTCCCTTGGGGCTATTAGGGGAACTTTCACAACTTAAAAGTTGACCATCAAGCTATCATTTTAAAAGAATTAATTTTAAAAATTAGAAAATAATTATTGTGTTTTTTTCTCAAGGGAACAATTTAAACCCTAAGACCTTCCCAAATTTTTGATCCCCCCTCCTTGACCTAGTGGCCTTAGGGCATTTCAAATTTAGAAGGGTCTAAATCAATAGCCAATGGAGTGGAATCTTGACAAAAAAGGATGAAAATCAAAATCTAATAATACAAAAATCCACAAATTCACCTTGTTTTCACCTTCTGATTGGGCCTCCTTTCACCCCTTGACCCCTTTTTCAATGGTATTTGTAAAGCGAGGAAATTTTTATTAAAACTCAATATGAAATGTTGAAACTCAACATTTAATGCACAAGGTTTGAGAGGAATCATAGTAGTTGTACAAGTAGGAGCAGTGAAAATATATGTAGCATAGCAACAATGGAGGTAAAAAAAACAAGGTGAAATTCAGAAAACCATCAAATTTTGTACTTTTCTTGATGGTTTTTTGAATTTCATCCCCCCTTGAATGCTAATGTATTTTTTTTAATGGTTTCCTGAATTTCACCCTCCTTTGGGTGTTAATATATATTTATGCAGTTTTCTAAATCCGCCCCCCCTTGAATTGTAATGCATTTTTTTTTATGGTTTTATGAATTTCAACCCCCTTTGAGTGCTAATGCACTTTTTCGATGTTTTAAAAAATTTCACCTCCACTTGAGTGCTAAGAAAATTAAGCCTCTTTCCCTATACACACCATAGTTCCATTTTTCCTTGACATGATTGTGATAGGTTAGATTCTACCACGCCTACAACTCCACAAGAATTCATCATTGTTTTGTCGTTTACCTTGAATCAATAAAGAATGATATAACGTTGCTAGTGATAATGTGGAATGGCATGCCCTTGAGATTGTCAAAGGTGACAACCTTTTTTACCATCAATCAATCATCCAACTAAAGTTTAAAAGGTGTTCTTTCAAAGAATGACTACACCTTGAATTTGACATTATGAATTTTTGTTTGTAGATATCCAAAGAAAAACCCAAAGATGAAAAGTAGTTTTGGGCACCTATGTAACATTTTATAATTATTGAAGTGTAACATGATTTTTAGTTCACAAATCGATTTTTTTTTCTAATTTTCATCTTTGGGAAACATTCCATCTACTCTTGCATCATCTATGTTATTATCAAGAGGCATCATTTGGATGTTCTTTTGGTTTGCAACTAGAAGGCTTAATTTTTGGCATTTAATTTATAAACCAACATTAGAATCCTTGGTTTTCCTCACTATAACTTGAAGGTAAGAATCTACCTTCAATTTTTGAGGTCGAAATTATAGTGAAGTTCATGGTTTGATGAACATTTGGGTTTCAAGTTGCAAGTATGGTAGACTAGTGAATACCTCATGTCTAGATACATTCAGATTGAACGAGCATTTAGATCCTTGGTTTTCCTCGTTGTAATTGAAGTTAAGAATATACCTTTAATTTTCTAGGTCAAAATTATAATGAAGTTCATGGTCTGATGAACATTTGGGTTCTAAGTCACAAGTATGGCAAACTAGTGAATACCTCATGTCTATTTGCATTTAGATTGAACCAACATTTGGATCCTTGGTTTTATGGTTTCCTACTACAAGGTAAGAATATGCAGGTTTAGTTTCAAGAACTAAATTCTAGTAAAGTTCATGGTTTGTGAGTGTTTGGGTTTTTAATCACAAATGCCAAGTTGGTCATACCTCATGTTTGAATGCATTAAAATTGAATTACTCGTTGGATCCTTGGTTTTTTGGTTTGCAAATACAAGGTAATGTTTTTCCTTAACATGTTAGAATTTGGGTGAGGTTCATGGTTTGATGAGTATTTGGGTTTTGAGTTAATAATGCATCCAATTTTAATGCATTCAAACTAAACTAACAATTGGACCTTGGTTTTCCACTTTACAAATTATGCAAAGTAAGAGTCTACCTTTCTATAAATTGGCAATAGATTGGCTTATACATCGTGTCTGAGTGATGATAGATTGAAATTAACATTTGGATCCTTGAATAATTGATCTACAACTTGAAGGTAAGAATGTGCACCCTACATTTTTCCATTTATAAAATCATTAAAAGCCAACATTTTAAATGGTTGTTTGGTTTGTAAGGATAAGGTTATAGAATGAATATGTTTTAGGATCTAAGAAAATCCATGTTTTTGCTAGCATTCATATCCTTTTTTGACCTACAATTGTAAGGTAAGATTTTAAAAGCTACCTTTCATTATTTGACCATTCACTTGAGGGAAACATTTGAAATGTTTTGGTTTAAATTGGGACTATTGCAATCAAGTGCTTTGCAACTATAGGAAAAATAGGATAAGTTTATGTACATGTACCCAAAAACAAGGTTTTGGGTTTGGAGCTCTATAGACATTATGGCAATTTAGTTTATGGGAATGTCGTTTATGGTTTGTAGCTTTGGAGTGTAGTATGGGAACTCTGCAAATGTCTAAGGAAATGTGATTTCTTGTCTACAACTTTCGAGTTCATTATGGGAATTCTACAAATGTCTAAGGAAATCTGGTTTCTAGTTTGCAGTTTTGGGAAACACTATCGCAATTCTTCACATCTATTTGGGAATGTTATCATGGTTGTGGTATGTAGCTATTTGAACATTAAACACTATGCAATCCAATGAGCATTAGGGATCTATAAATGTGTGTTTTCTATAATATGGTTATTTGTGGTAGGTATGGCAAAATGATTGGTTCATTTAGATGTGACACAAGAACTTATTAATGATTTTCAAGTCGCACAAGCAAAAATAGAACCATTTAAGAACAAAGGAAGGGCACCTAAAAGGGAAAAAATGTAGAAAACCATTGTGAAATCTCTACACTCAAGTATTATGGCCATGAGTCATCACATTCATTTTGCCACACATTCTAGTGGCAATAAGAACGTGACATAGTTGATTCCATCAACAGTGTGGAAATCAATCTACATCGATTATATTGTGGTTGCTTACCTTGATTTTCGATTTATGAAAAGACACATTAAGTGATTGTTTGCGGGATGTTTTCAAATAGTTGAAAATTGACAATTTTAATGAGGAAAGGTCTTATAGGGTAGTTTTGCAATTAGATGAAGTCTTGGCATGACTCAAAACAACTAATAGCCATGCTACAAGATATGTGTTAAAAAGGAGGCAAAATTTCATTGATGGGAAACATAAGAATAGGTGGGTAACATCTCCTAATACTCCTAGTTTTCCTAACTCCACATATGCAGAATGCCCTAGCCGTACTATTAAACCATCTGCTCCACCAACTTCCATGTTGGGCTCCATTGATAAACCATTGCCAAAGCAAAAAATGTTGCAATTCTAAACCAAAAACCTTGCAACCATGGCTTTTCGCTTCTAGGCAAGTTTAAAAATTTGAGATGCACTCCTAGCTACAAAAATGGATATCAACCATGAGCGTAAGAACAAGGTAAAAATTTCCAACTTGAAAGCAACCTAGGAATTAGGGGTAATTTTCGAGGAAAATTTTAAGGTAAATTTTAAAGCTTGCTTGGACTTGTAGTTAAAAATTTCCAACCCATTGGTGGTTTGCTAGATTAGGAAGGTGTTCACCAATAACCTCATATGTGAAGTCCTTCCTCCTGTGTAGGAAATTAGTGAGTAGGGCAACAAATTGGAAGAGGTGGCTAACTTTGGTTTTGTGCTATCAAATCTTTTCATGAATATCCTTAATTTACTTTTCAAGCCTTTGATACCCCACTTTAGTTGCATTCAATATTCGACATCCATCTTGTTATATGCTTGTATGGCATTTAGGTTTGAATTGGGAGCTACCTTTCATTTCCCAATCCTTTTCATTATAAACATTTATTTTCCCATGTAACTGGGATCCCCCAACAAAAGTTCAAAATAATTGTCTTCATAAATAAAGTATTCGTGTCATTCCTTGTAAAGTGTGGATTGCTTAAGGATGTTGACATCATGGTAAGAACTAAAGTATCTAATATATGTGTAGATGAACAAGCTTATGTGGTCAAGGGTAATGGTGTTGTTCATAACATAGATCGATGACCTTAGTCCATCCAAGGTTTTTAGATCTCAACTAGGGTTCCATTAATGAACCTCAGGCACCTTGGTAGCTCAAGCAAATGGGTGCCCAATGTAATTCTCTATGGGTTGTAGGCCAATAAATTTCATCTGCAATGGAAGCATTAATGCAAGATGAAATTAACAAAACATCATCACACATAGAACTCTTGGACCAATTCCACATAAAAAAATCATACCTTGTGATGTTGTCGTGCTTCATGAACAAAATAAAGTTTAGAAGCCTTTGTCAAAGATTTAGCTTTGATGGTCTTGTAGTCACAAAACAACCTTCACGTGCAACCCTAACATATGAAATGATGGTAAGCACCATAAGGGATGCAAACTCCTAAAACTTAGTGGTAGTAAAATTTGTCAAGTTTTTGAACAATGTGGAGTGGCCTTAATTGTGGCCAACACATCCCAAACACCAATGGTTGGATTCATTGATTGCCCACTACTTTCTTCCATTTCATGTGAATTGAAAAAATCTTGAGCATTGCATGCCACTAACCCACATTGAAAGAACATTTTAGCCTCTTTGTTCATGTCATACAAGATATCATCACTTGAGAAGAACTATAATGTGAAGTGGAGCTTGAACTTGAAAAAACATCCATTTGTTCAAAAAGAAAAAAAAAAAACTTGAAAAAAAACTAAACCTTAATGAGATCAACAACAAGAAAAAACAAATGTGAAAAAGGAACCTTGGCACAAACTAAACCTTAATGAGAAATGCAGAAAAAAATATAAAATGAGAAAAAATGAACTTGAAAACACCAAACCTTAAATATAAAAGCAAGAGAAAAAAAAAGTGAAAACTTGATTAATACAAATCCAAAAGAGAAAACCATGTCATGTTTAAACCCTAAATTCAGCTCTGAAACCTTAACCCTAAACTTAATATTTTTTCACTCATAGATTGGTGACATACCAAACCCCAAAACTTAAAAAACCATGAACCCCCCTACCAATGTTAAAAGCACACACACCAAACCCAAACCATCAAAAACTACCAAAGAAACTTTTTTTTGGGGGCAACTCAAACATTTTTCATCATCCCTAGTTATGAATTTGGTCCCTAATTTTTGCATTTTGTCCTTAGCTCAACAAACTTTGTGGACAACAAAAAACTAGGGATGGATTGAAAAATGGCACTCTAAAGGGGGTGAATTGCGTGAGACTTTCCAAATATCTTTAAAGTATAATCTATATATCATAGTACCTTTTCAAGCTTGGCATCTCATTGTTGAATAATTTATTTTTTTTGAAAATTTGAATTTGGTGCTAATTTTATTTTTTTGAATTTTCAACAAAAAAATCATTTAAATTTAAATATCTACATGTTATTCGTCACCAATGCTATGCACAAACATTTTGCTTCACAACACATGTTTTGATCCTAAATCCTCCTTTGCATGAAATATGGCACTAACCATTGGCATACCATCAAGCACTGAAAATTAAGGTTTATTTTTTTCATTTAATGCATACACATGGTCAAAAAGGGTTTTAAAAAAAAAACCCCAATGGCAAAATATCATTGTTTTCCCCAAGGTTGCATTGTCAAACCCATAAAAGGTGCCAAATAGAGCTTGTTAGGGGATGTTTAGTGAAAGGAGAATTTTTTTAAATAGTTTAGAAATCCTATGAAATTTCAACTTTAGTAAACAATAATGTTTAAAAAATTCAGCAAGAAAGAACCTTAATTTTCTAGATTTCTAGCGTTTTAAAATAAATCTTTTGCTAAACTTGAAAAGGTATAATGGTATTAAGATAGGTGTTTATTTATTTGTTTGTTTAGATGTGATCATGCCCTAACTTTCTCAAACTATTTTTCATATTCTGAGAAAGCCTTCAAACGGGGCAATGTGCAATTAGTTGTTTTGCAACTTTCAGGCTAATAGAGCAAAAATTATTGAATTTAGAGTGAATTTAGTCTTTGAAAATTATTATTTTAAAATTTAAATGATTTTTGACAAAGAATTTTGAAGTTACGCCCATATTGATTGGAATACTATTGGGACGTATGAGCTTATGGGAGGTTTAATATACTTGAGCCAATGGCACAAGGGCCCAATAGTGCAAAATGGAGACACCTATTATTATGAAATTCAAGTTGTTTTCTATGGCATAATTGGATTGGGAGCTTGGGGATTAGTAGATCAATCCTGGGTTAGCCAATTCTTTGCTATGAATTTCACATTGACTTACACTACAGAATTGGACTAGGTCGATTCTACACTGGATTTGCTTCAAATTTTGGTTGTTTTATTTGATGGAATTGGAGGGGGTCAATTCTTGCATTTGCATGGGGAAGCGCCAAATTCAAGTTGTTTTCTATGACATGATTGGACTAGGTTTGCTCCCAAATTTAGGTTGTTCTTATATTGCATAATTGGACTGGATAAATTCTAGATTAAACTGGGCTTTGGCCCAATCTGAGAACAACTTAGAATTTTTTAAAATATTATTTTTAAAAAAAAATACTAGTTGGGATGCTTGTGATTTTCATGCATGTGAAGAAAGACATTTCATAATCAAATGATGTGAAGATCAAATGAAATCATTTTATGTATGCATGAATTAAGGTGTTTCATCTAATTATTTGTAGAAAAATGATTGTTGGAGTGAGGAGGTTGAAGGAAAAAGAAAAAGAATTGTTCACGTATATCAAAGGAAAGGGAGGTTAGATGAAGGTTTTTTTACCCCAAGTTTGTGATGTAGTCACTCTAGCAATCATCTACAAGACAATTTAGCCAAAAGTCAAAGAATAATATTTTTTTTTTGTGGTTATATTTGGTGACCTACTAGGGCTTATTGTCTAAATATGGCGATTTCAAAAATGTTTTCCTCAAAAATCTGGTGTGACTATGGCACATTTTTTTTCACAAAATCCTTGTATGAGTTAGATTGGATTTTCTTTGGTTGCGAAGTGGGTGAAAATTCACCCACCAAAAAATGATGGATTGGAGATGGAAAAATAAAATAAAACGGTCACAAATTGAAAAAAAAAAAAAAGAGGGAAGTTGAAAAGTGAAAAGAAAATTATCTCCCCTTTCCACCCAAAAAAAAAAAGAAGAAAAAAGAGATTGAAGAGTGAAAAAGAAATTGTTCTCTTATTACAAAGGAAAATGGAGGTTGGAAGGAGGAAAATAAAATGAAACATTCACTCATTCCAAAGGAGAAGGAGATCATAGAAGGAATAACAAGTTCACCCATTACAAAGAACATGGAGGTTGGAGGAAAATGCAAAAAAAGCCATTCATCCATTTGAAAGGAAAATGTTGGATGAAATAAACAAGTGTTCACTCATTGCAAAGGAGAAAGAAAAAGTTGGAAGGAAAATAATTAATTGTTTACCATCTCTTTTTTTTTCTCTCTCTCTCACACAAAGTTGACAACCATCTCAATAAGTTTGTAAAGGGAAAAGGGTAAGTTAGTGGGTAGGTTTGTAAAGGGATATATTAAACCTATGGTTAGGTATGAAATCCTCACACATATAGACAAAGGTTTTTTTTTGAACTATAGAAGTTGTTATTAGTAAAAAAATTTAGTTTCATTAGTTTGAAAAATGGTTTTGTGCATTCAATTGGTTTTAGAAACAAATTGCTCATGTTAATTTCATTTCCAATTCAGGTTTTTCATCCATCATAGAAATTAATTTAAAGTTTATTTCTATTTACATTGTACAAGAATGTAATAATTTTTTAGTACTTGAATTACAATTGAACAATTTTTTTGTTTATTAATTTTTGTTCCCCAATCACAACGTAACTAATTTAAAACATACTTACCTTAAGTTTAAGCAAATGTTCATGGGCAAATTTTTTAATTTTGCAAATTGAACTTTGAAATTACAAATTATTTATTTGTTTTGTTTAGAACATTGAAACACACTTGATCGGCTTGTCATGTTGTTTGTATGTTTCATTTACATGTGGACTCTTATTTAACCTTATTTGTGCATTTGTTTAAGGGTGGCATATCTTTTGGTCTTCCAAATCTTTTGTCCATTGTACCAAAACCAATGTAATGTTGCCTAACCTTCCAACAAAGTTGACTTCTACTATAGTTAAGTAGGTTGGCAATAACCACTTCATTTGGAAACCAAGAAACATTAACTTCATCAACCAAGTGCAATTGAGTAGCTCTTCACCCTTTGTAAAATCACTCCTTCCATTTTAAAGAAGCAATATAACTTCATTAACTAAGCGTGATTGAGTAGTGCTTCATTGTTTGTAAAATCACTCCTTCCACTTTAAAGACAATCATTTTCTTACTTGACATAGCCACAAGGTTGAGCAACACACTTGCCCAAATCCCACAAAATACCAACATGGTTAGTACCGATTGAAAATGAACTAGTGGCCCCTTTAAACAAAGACATGCTCAACAATTTAACACCTCAAATTGTGCATGTCATATACAGTGATTAGCATGAGTGTTGATACCTAGAACTTGTGCATGGAAAGCAGGTCTTAACAAGGATAGGCATTTAACGCTCTAAGTCTAAGGCCACCACCGACTTGTGACAATTTCTACTAATACTTCAATGCAAAGCTTTTTCTATGTAGTGAGATTCAAAATGTGTTACACTAAAACAAGACTCAGATTCCCTTAGAACTACAAGGAATGGTTTCAATCTCCAATTGTGTTGTTAGGGTTTGTTACTAGAGTTCAACCAACATATTTACAAAGTTTACTAAAAGTTGGTCAATATTGGCAATATGACAACAAACCCAAAAGGAGTGAACTCTTCTTCTTCAAAGAGTTCCTCATCTTCTTGAGCGGTGGCTTAACTATAAAAAAAAAGATGGCAAAAGCCAACCCTTCTTTATGAGCTCATCATGCAAACACAAAACAAAAAATTTCATTTTTTATGCTAAAAGCTCTTGAAAATAAAGTACAAGCCTAGTGCAATATGTAATGATATCACAAGGCTAAGTAGTGAAAAACATATGGGGTCAACTCTGCAACCGCCCAACCAACTCCAGCATACTGCACTAACCGTATGCCTGTGTCCACATCCATGGAAGCTTTGTCATCGAGAATAACACTCATATGCACTTGCTTATGGTCAACATCCATCTTCTTACTTGAACCAGTGGAACATTGTGCATACGTTGTACTAATACGAATTGGTACATAATGGGAGGAACGAATTGGAAACCCAACAAAGTTACAAACCACAGGGAGCACACGAATTGCTAGAGCTTTGCTCACCACCTTGACTATCAGCACGATGGGTAAGCCAATTGCAAGACGGCGTGACAAGTCGATGATTCCACCCCATGTGCTCAATGGTATGATAGGAATCACGTCAGTGTGGAATTCCAAATATGTTCGATTTATGGCACTTACCTGCATGAGCACCCAAAAAAAGACATGAGCAAAAACAAAAAGAAATGAAATAAAAATGAGCTTGAATTGTGAGAATAAAATGGGCAATAGTGACCAAGCTCATCTAAACCAGAAAGGAAGAAGCAGAGCTGAGGATAGAAAAAGCTCTAATTGTTTGTATGTATGTACCATTGCCGCTTTCAAGTTGTTTGATTTAAGCTAAAATGTGGCACCACTACTAGTCATGTACTAATATGCTTAAAACCCAGCAGAACAAAATCATTGAGTTTAAGAAGTTTACGATGCCAAACACAACACCATTGAAGGCTGTGTGGAACTCAAAACTTGGGGTGCGCAGCTCAGGAGTCGGATATGCAAACAGCAGAAGAATTGCAATGGTTGCCCAAAACCAAAGAACTGGCCATGAAAAACAATTCCAAGCAACCCATTTGATCATTGACATCACATTGAACTGTAATCTTACAAGAATCTGCTAGCAAACCAAGCCTTGCACAAAACAGAACATCTTTCCACAGTATGATTGCAAAAGTACATTTAGATTACAAAGTTAACCCACCATTTTCACCAGTGGTGATGAAAGCATCCACATAGTCATCAACCATACACCAACCCAATAGCAATAGGGCACCAAGAGCTAGTCCTGCAGCAACGTCAATAGGTGTATGCATCCCCAAATACAGCCTCCCTGTTGTTGCCAGCACAAAAAATGGTCAAGATTTAGATACAGCTTTTCCCCTCAACATCAACATTCAATTTTGCACTTGAACAATGTCAACTGAAAAACCACAACTGCAAATATTTGGGGTAGCTATTTTTTCCTGAAGAAACTAATGTTTTGAAGAGAAGACAAGAAACACACATTCCTGAGATCTGCAAATTGCTATCAGTTTTGACTTACCGAAAACAACAAGGAAAACAATTGCTGAAAGAAGAGCAGCAATTGCACTAATGCTTACAACACCAATTTCCTCCTTGTGTCCCATTAGATAGTGAAGCAAGTACCTGAAACTCAAGGGAAAAATTACACCTCTCAGAGCTTTTGAATTACACTCCACGGCAGCAAGTAAGACAAACCTCATGGAACCAAAACAAAGCCAGCGAGGGCACAAATCTTACAGAACTGAATACGAGAGCCAGGGGACAGTTCAAATCTCATGGAACCAGAAACCAAAAGCCAGGGGACAGCACAGAGGTCTTACCCTGAAAGACACAATGTGTTGATGCTATGTGATGATGGTAAGCCATACTCTAGAGATGACTCCTTCTCACTCTCCATTGGTACTATTCTTCTTACAGGTGGAGAGGGTGGCCGAGGTGCACAGACCAGATCCTGCAACACACAAGAAAGCATGTTGGGTCACTTGGACATTTTTGAAGTGCTCGTTTGCCGCCCATTGTAGATGCTTCTCAGAATACATGAGGCTCACCACCTATTGTGACACTGCACAGTTCTGCTGTAGTGTTAGGACTGCATGCAATCCTCAACAGTTCAATTTTTCTACTAAGCTATCAGCACAAACAAACTCAAAAATCCTCCAGGTTCCACGAAGTCTGGTAACCTCATCAGCACTATCCAGGTACAATTGAAGCAGTAAATCTCATCAAACATTGAGAGACAACAAAAGATCAGTGCTCCAGACCCAGTCATGGCAGATCAAAGAATAGGGTACCTTGACACTGTTGCCAATGTAGATGCACAATGCCATTAGCAATGTCAATTGCCGTGCAAGCTTTGTGTGTCCACTCTGTGTAACAGCCACATGAGAGACTTAAATGAGCAAGTAAATCACCTTGCAAAATCATCCTAAGCTTCTTCCACTCCGAGATCAAATTTCTGAGCAGCATTTCAAGATCATGAGCAGAGCATCTGAAACCAATGAGAAATTACAACTATGAGAGAGTACCCAGAAGAGCAGAGGAAGAAAAGCTGTGTAAAACTCCACTGAAACTGTGCTTGCTAGCGAAGCCAGAAGCACATCTAGCAACGGATGTTCCCATTTCTGCAAGTAAATCCCAGCACCACAATCCCATCCCATAATTCATATATATTACAAGAATGAGCAAAACAACAATCTGCAACTCTTTATTTTTCCTGTTGTTGTGGTACAAGCTCCAACAGAAGGAAGGTCGATCTAGGTAAACATAATCAGCTCAAGAACTAGAGCAAACAATTATAGCAGCAATTTCTGTGTCCTGTGCAGCATGCTGAAAATCAGTTATCATGATGATGTTTCTGCCTGCGCTCACATTGATAGAAAACTTGGTGAATTCTCAAATCTGTTGACAGAGAAGAAGAAGAAGAATTTCTGAACCTGAATTTGAAGGACCACAGCAATGCCCTTGTCAACATGGTGGAGCACAAAAGGTTGCAGAACAGCTCGCAGGTGCACTGTGAAGCTCCATCTCTGTGCCACAAACAACCAGCTTACAATCCCTGCAATCACCAGGAGCTGCCATGTCGGAAATGCTGGCAAACTGTCTGAAACCCAGTCTGCTCCAGCTGCTTCTGTAGTGTTGTATTTTTCCACTGTGATAGGCATCTCTGTGAAGAAGAAGAAGAAGCAGAAGCAGGAGGAGGAGAAGACGGAGAAGAAGAAGGCAGAGGAGGAGGAGGAGGAGAAGGAGAAGAAATAGAAGCTCTTCACATAGGAGCTTGTAATCCAATGCTCTCAAATTAACTCCAGACTTGCTTCTCCGCAGTCTCAGCACCTCCACATCTTCTTCTGCTGCATCAGAGAGGAGGAGAAGAAGAATGCTACCTTGTTTGCCAGAAAGCAGGGAGCTTTGTTATTTGAGGATCTTGAGGTTGACAAAATCCTTTTTTCTGGAAAAAAAACTAGGAATCTCTCCCTAAGGCTTGAGGATCCTGGAAGACTAAGAACGACTCCAAGAGCTTGTCACCTTGGAGTGGGAGTCTTCTACTTCACCAGAAAACAAAAACAGACGCGAAGAAAACACTCGAAAACACTTGTGGCTGGCGCCTCAGACTATCACCAACGCGCATGACTCTCTCGAACTCTTTCTTCTTCTTCTTCGAGACCACCTAGAGCTTCCTCGAACACTTCCCGATAAAGCTCCAAAAAACAATTAGTCGCCGCAACCAAACGCGCATAGATTGCAAACTTCTCTTGGTGCCTGAGGTCATCGGCGACAACGAAAGCTTCGGGTTCACTCCTCGAAAGACGCAAGATACCGAAAGCTCCCGCACATTCTTTTTTCCCACTGCAGAAGCCGACCGACTGAGAAACAAACCCAAAAAAACGTCGTCCTCAACCTCAGAAACGAACACGACAGACCGGGGCGCACGCACTCGAGAAACTTAGTCTTCCTTCCGAAGCCGCCGCTGCCGTTCCTCCTCCTGTATGCCTAGCAATGAAGCAGCTCCTCCTGTAGAAGAGCAACAACAGGAAACTCGAATCCCAGATGTTCTTCCTCCGCGCCACTGCTGACTGACGCAAACAGAAGAAGAGAACACAAGACTCGTGGAGTGAAAGACTAGACTTTCGTCGCTGGTGATGAGTATGACAAAATCTTCTTCTTCTTGTTCCTCTTTTTCTTCGTCTCCCTCTTCTCTCCCTTTTTCTCGTGCTAGCTGTTCTTCCTTTCCTTCCTTTTCTCTTTGTTTATCCCAATCGGAGGGATTGCATGCTGTCAGCGAGAAGAATGCTGACCGATCCTTCCCTCCATGGCGGCCGAGAAGAAGACCCCTGCGAAACAACGACGACGAAAAAGTAGTGAGAAATGCGACAGGCTGTTGTCTGCTGTCTTTTTCTGGATGCGCTCGTCTGGCAACTGTTGTGTTGTTGCAGGAACAACTTCCCACATCCGTGATCTCGGGTCCCGCCACCAGCTTGCAGGTCCCACAGAAGAAAGAACGAAAGAGGTGCTTGGCTTAAGACTGCAGATCTCTCGCTCACTCGCTCGCTCGTTTTGTGGCGCTTTATCCGTCTTCTTCGCCTTCATCAGCATCATCTTCTTCTTCGTCTTCATCAGCACCGTCTTCTTCTTCTTCATCAGCATCGTCTTCTTCTTCGCTTCGAAATTTCCAGATCTCTAGAATTTCCTGTTTCTCACTAAATCTACCTGCACAAATCTGTTTCTGTCTTTTCTTCTCTCCACGTTTCTCTGCTTGGATCTTGGGAGAAAACCTGGCGGATCTGTTTGCATCTGTGTTCGTCTCTTCGCATGTTCTGCTTTTGGGGGAGGGGGAAGAAGTATTTAGAGAAATCTTGCAAACCTGTTGTTTTCACCTATCACATCCGTCTCTGCACATGTTCGGCTCGGATCTTTGCAGCATCCTTTGCAAATCTGTTTCCGTCTTCTTCACACCTTCTGCTTGATTTGTTTTTCTTGGAGATCCTTGCAAATCTGTTATTTCCATCGTTTGTTCGTTCACATGTTATGCTCCAATCTTTGCAGCATCCTTTGCAAATCTGTTTCCATCCTCTTCACCTGTCTTCCTTGGGTTTCTAAACCCTAAATCCTTGCCAATCTGTTTTTCATCTTTTGGTTCCTTCAGATGTTATGCTCCAATCTTTGCAAATCTGTTTCCATCCTCTTCACCTGTCCTGCTTGGGTTTCTGGAAAGATTCTTGCCAATCTGTTTCCATCTCCACTTGGGTTTGCTTGAATCTTCGGTGAAAACTTACAAAACTGCTTCCAGGATTTTCAGAGAAAAAATTTGCAAATCTGTTTCAATCTTTCGTATCTTCACATGTTTTTTTTCTGCTTGGATCTTTGAGAAACCAATCTAACAACACACAAAAGGAAGAAAGAAAGAAAGAAAGAAAGAAAGAAGAGAGGGAGAGACCTCTTTTGTGTTTAGAAAGTTTTGATTCCTGTGAGAGAATAAATTTTGTTCTCTCCATGTTCAATAATCAAACAACAACTCCTATTGATGAGTTGTTCAACTGGATTTGCACAATTTTTTTTTTGTAAAAACAAAGGAACAACAACAACAATCAACACATTTCTGGCAAAAGACCATGACAAAACAACACAACCACCAACAAGCAAATTGGTGACAAAAGGCAAACACCCACCAACAACTACTACACTCTACTAGTAGTAGTTGGGCTATATAATAACAATACCTCTCTTTCTTCTTTCGTCTTCTTGCAAGGAATGATGATTGCAGGGAATGAAACAACCTTCAATCAAAAGAATGAATGAATGTGCCTGGTTGACATTTTTTTTGGGGGAGGCAAGAATCAAATCCAGTTTCTTAGGAAAAACCCTAAACCCTAAACCCCTACATCTTTGTAAAACCCTTGATTTTATTGGCCTTGCCTACTACTAAGGCAAGAAGGATATTGTGTTCAGATTCATTATAGAGTAACTAGGATACAGGGCCCACATATTTCCACTCATGGCTCTCAAGGGACGGAGGGGGGAGGGCTCCAGCCAATCACGAATTACTGAATCAAGCATGTGCGGACACCAATTATTTTATATAAGTAGATAGTAGCTTAAGGGATTTTGGCCCCCTTGGTAATAATATATAATAGGTCTATTTTTATATGAGGATTTTGGAAACATGATATTTTGGCTTGTGTTGAAACTTGAGATTAGTTATAATAGAGTTATAATAATAATAATAATAATATCTTGAAGGATTTTTTTGGTTTCTTTTAGAGGATTTTTTTTGAAGATTAATAATAATAATTTTTGCATGGTGAAATTATATTTGAGTTTCCATAATTCTTCTTCTTCTTCTTCTTTTGCCTTAAGATACTTTTGAAATGTATATATATGGCAAGGCCACAAGTGTGACACACCCCTTGTTGGGGGTTTTGTTGTCATTTGCTCATCACACATCTTGGCCCCCCTTTCACTAGGTATAACACACAATTATGTGTAGGGTAAAAGCCCAAGGCTAGTGGCATTCTGAAATTAAGGGACCCGGGATGAGGTCTAGTGTGTCCCTAAATTTTGAAAATGTCCCCTACCCATGGACTTTTACCCACCATAATGCCACTCGACAAACATTCTCGTGAACCTAAACATTAATAAATCACAAGACACAAAAGGATCTTATGCCTATTTGATCTTAGGCAGTAGTAGGCTATAAGATCCCTCCCTATCTTAAGGTGCATGCAAATTATTGCTCCTCTTTTCTCGGAGGGATATTCAGGGATAAAGGATGTGCCCTTCAAATACACCTATGAAATTTCTCCAAGAGTTTTTCAAAAGTGAAAAAATGTCTCCTATTTGTAATGAGGTGCCTCCAAACCAAGTTCAATTTTCATTTAATTTAATCTTTAAAATTATTATTATTATTATTATTATTTTGCAATGAGCCAATTTGATTGACCTTTCTATCACTCAAAAAAAAATTGAAATTTTCAAGGCTCCCTAATGTATAAGGTTCTATTTTCAATTGTAGATTTGCTTCCCTTTGGCCCACCTATATAGGTGAAAAGAGGACAACATTTGCCAAAGCATATGGGATAAAAGTGAGGTGCTATTCTGAACTCTTAGGCCGTCTCCAAGGGGTAAAAACCTGGCAAGAATTTCCCAGTGTATTTGGGAGGGCCTAGAGAGGATCTCAAATCCAGAAGGGCCCACATAGCAGGACCTTCTCCTATATACACATAAAGTAGAGAAGATCCTTTTAACCTAGTTATAGGGGGGAAGGTCTGCATTCTGCATGTGACAAAAGTGTGTTAAAAGTCTTCTTCACCACCAAGTCTTCACCAAACTAACTGGAAATTCCAACAAGAAGAAGACTATAAAGGAAGTTTGGAATTCATGTTGTTGTTGGGAGGGGTATCCTTTTTTCCACCTCTATAGCTTCAGAGTGAAACTCAATATTGGCATATCTAGAAACCTTTTCAACCTAGGGTTATCATATATAGTAAAGGACGTTGGGATGAAATGAAGTTTCCTATCTATGAAGGAAGGTAGTTTGTTCAGCCCTGCCTGAACAAGGGACAGAGACTATCACATTGGATCCAACTTTTGGAAGTTTTACTTTAATAGAATCAGTTTCACATTACGTGAACCCGTTTCTTTGGTGAAAGTGTTTAGACTGTTTAGATTGATTGGATCAGATTGTTTAGGTGTTCAGAGTGTGGACACAATAGGTAGATGTACAACCTATTATCTATTGGGGCAAGGCCAGCAGCATGTTTGTGATGCCTTGTTTTGTTGTTTATGAGAGATCCACTGAACTGGGATGCTTCAGCTTGTGTTCTTGGTGTCTTTGGAAAGCTCTCGATGAGGAGGGGTGCCTGCATGGGCTTGGTTCCATGGTGTTTGGACTTGCAGTGCAAAAGTTCTTGAATATTCAATGATTTCTTCGTTGAAAATTAAATTAAATCGTAACTAAAAATTTCGGAAGAATTGGAATGTGCCTTTGGTGTTGTTGGAAAGATCTTGATGAGCAGGATTTAATGGAATTTATTTGGTAAGATTTGGATTCAGAATGTGGGAAATATTGATTTTAAAGTGATTTCTGGTTCTGAAAATTCAAATAAATTCCCAAAAAACCAGGTTTTCAAAGGGAAAATCAGCTGAGGACATGGCAACACTTGGGCCAATGGCGCAGGCCACACTAGTATACTCTAGATGTAAAACTCAATAAAGGCATAATTCATAGACCTTTTTGTAGGCAACCAAACATTCCTTTAGACCAAGGTCAATGTTTTCGGTTTACATTCTTATTGGGTTCTTCCTAGGGGCTTGAATTGGGTTTTGAGTTTTGGTACAGGATTTTTATTTTGAGGGAAAGTTTGTGAAATTGGAGGGTCAATAGGAAAGGGTTTGTTTGCCATGAAAGGCTCTAAAGGTTGGTGCAAAAACCTTTTTGAACTCCAATGTGGGAAAAGTGTGCTTGCAAGGGTAGATTGTTCTTTTGCCTACAAAGGAGCTTTATAAAGGCACATGAATGTGCTTGTAAATATGACTACCTTCTCATTTTGACCATTGATAGGCATTATGCCTTTGACTATGTGTTCATCTTTGTTCCTTTCAAAAGTCATGTGTTTTTCTTTGTTTATTGAACCTTTTGGTTATGGTGTAGGGCTATAGTCTAGTCATAGGGTAACTTGGTGTTAGTGAATATTCTACTCAAACATAAATGGACTTTGTTTTTTCAAGATGAGCTCAAAGTGCCTCAAAGCAATTTGGTCACTTGTGTCAATTTCTCCATTTGCATCATTTGAAAAGGTTTTTTTTATATAATCAAAAAGAGTTTGAAGCAATTCAAAAACATTTCCTTCATCAAAAGTTTGATCACTCTATTGCAAACAACTCATAGCTATGGATATATTTGATGTGTATAAATAATAGTTAATGGCACATTACAACTTTTTGCAAGATAGTTGAATGTTTTGTAAATTGTAAGAGTTGGGACTTTGTTTCACTTCATGAAAATAGCAATGTTCATGTTGAACTTGTAATGCATGCTTCAAATATTCAGCGAGAAAAAAAAAGTGTTTAGTTTTTTTTCAAACCACAAATTGTGTGTAGGCTTGAATTAACATTTAAAAAAAAATTGGATGTAAGTCCCCAAATTAAAGCTTTTTAATAGGTTGCATGCCCACATGTTAAAATATATGTTAAGTTTATTCATTTATATGTTGATAGTTTTCATTGCTTAGTCATGCGATTTATTGAAAATTGTAGAATGTTGATATAAATGATGAAACATGGTTTAATTTCAACAATTTCTTTCAATGTATGTATTTTTTTTAAAAATTCCCTACTTGCACTTAGCCATAATTTCTAAACTTTTAAAATATTTAAAATTTTGGCAAATGTATTTAGTTTTCTTATTAAAAATTTGGTTACATATATATATATATTTTTTAATGTTTTTCATGGATATTTTTTGCCTTCAATTTAGAAAAAGAACAAAGGGTATTCATTTATTTCAATTGTGAGTGAAGGAGATAATCAATATGTATTTCCTTTCGGCAATCCCAAGAATTGATGAAATCATCCCATTTGATAACAAAATGTTTTACATAGTACATGACACCATTATTCAAAATTTTGTGACTTGCATCAAATAAATATTTCACTTATGGAAAAGTTACAACAACTTTTAATATTTTTTGCACAATGTTACTTTTCTCTACTATGCTTAAAACTTAAACATGTGTTTAGATAATATGAGGTCAATGATGGAACAAGTGTTACTTTGTCTTAGTTGTATTATAGTATAGTTTGAATTGCTTGGATATTATGTTTTAATTAAATTATTTTTCAATTTTGTTAAAGATGTGAAGGATGAAAACATTGATCTTGGCACTTCAACAATTGCATTGAAATGTGTAGTATTTTGTAAAGTGTTAGACTTTACGGTTTGATACCTTGATGCTTGTTCTAGACATGGCATATTAAAGCTTGTTATCTTACAACATCCACAAACAATTGTGACCATCAACATAGCTTAAAACAACATCCAAACAAACATGATGTGGCCAAAGAAAATTTACAATAGGAGTAAAGAATGGGTCAAGGCATGTGGAATGTGAAATTTGATTTTATAATTTGATTATAAAAAATAATGAACATAAATTTGTATCAAATCACAATGCTTATTAACAATAAGTGAAATATGCCATTCAAGCATACTTTCCTTCCATGGAAAAATACACAAAAACTAGTTTAGATGTTTTTGTTAGGGGAGATGGAGATGGAAAAAAATTATTTTTCTTTAACTTGAGGAGTTTAGAAAAACATGGGTACAACTTGTTTTAAAACTAATTGAATTTTTAAATTTATTACCCTTGAAACCTAGGCATCAAAAAATGCAAGTTTTAAAAATTGTGTAACAACATCCACATGTTCTAATGGCCCTTGTTTTGCATCCATTGCAACACAGTTAATTTTGGATAATAAAAAGTTATTAAAAATATGTTTTCATTACATTATATCATGTGGCATCCAACACATTTTTTTTTTCCATACATATAAATGACAATTCATTTTTGTAATTTAGTAGTAGATATTCCTAACTATTTCTTAATGCACATTATTCTTGAAAGTTTTGAATAAATTTTTTAATGGATATACAAATGTAAGTTAGACATACAAATGTAATTTTGCAAAGTATGTTTTAAATTTTTTAAAAAAAGGTTAATAAAAAAAATTAAAACATGTCCATGTCACATATGATATATTCATTTAGTTTCAGAATTCAATGTAAGAAAAAAAACATGTTTGCAAACTTTTAAAATCAAATTCTTCAAATTTTGCAAAGTTGGGATTACTTTTATGACATACTTTACCACGAATTCACCCAATAATATTGACAAAACTATTCACAAGTGGTACATGAACCAAATGATGAAATTACAAACTCAAATAATTCCTTTTCACAAAGTGTAGTTACATAATTCAATTAGTTTAAAACATTTTGTTACATGCGATAGTTGTTGTGACCCTAGCCTTGGGCTCATAACCCCAACTAAAGCATGATAAGTGAGTTGAAAAATGTTATGGGATCCAAGCACACTCCCATAAATGTGAAAAAACAACTCCCGAACATTCCCAAGTGCTTTTTCACTTTGACAATTTGAGTCTCGTAATGTTTTCAATATTTGGGACAAGGTTTGAAAGGAAAAAACTTATTCAAACTTTGGGGTAAAAGTGATGTGATTCGTTTTTGACATTTTAAAGAGTCCACATCTTACACTAATTTAAATGATTGTAGTTATAATAATTATCAAATTATAAATACTATAAAAAAATAATTAAAAAAGTAGTACACCACCCTTTAGATATCATTAGACATGTGATTGGTCCAGAAATTTGTGTGAAAGTTTAAATATTTGAATATAAAATGGAGTATTTGATTTAAAAATGATAAAAATTAATTTAAAACTTTTAAAAATCAACATTTTTGTATTGAGAAATTTTCAATGCATTTTAATTTTAAATTCCTCCTTTGATAGGAGTTTATCGTATAGTTTCAACCTTGACATTTTTATGACATTTTTGTGAATCCACATTTTTCATTTTATCTACATGACAATTGTAATGTCATGATTTCAAAAATCCATTATGAGCCATTTTTATAAAAAATAATTCATCAATGTTTTCCAATATGATTTTCACTAAAGTCAATAGTAATGTGGATAATTAAAATATTGATATTGTTAATGTCAAATATGGTTTTACATTTTAAGTTCAGTTTTACAATTTTAAAAAATTATGATCAATGATAGTCTAAATAATTCCCCTAATTGTGTAGATATCAAAAGTGAACTTGCATTCTCCATTCGAAAATATGAAACATAAATTATGGTTAAAATAATACTCACAAATCAAATTAGTAGTTTGATTATAAACCTTAAACTTGGGAAACAAGGGTTCGATAACTTAAAATGCAACACGTGATGTCATGGTGGAAAATTATCTTCAACTTTTCACTTGAAAACATTTCAATCAAAGTCCATATGTGAAAGTTATGAACATGCAAAATCATAAATGTACACCTCTAGGTTTGTTGAATGATATCAAGGGTACAAGACCAATTGCTTCTTGATTTTGTAATGGAATGCAAATTCGTAATGCATTCCTTGCTCCCACAAGGAAAAACAACATAGGAATTTTGGGATGGGATTAAAATGAACTCACAAACAAAAGTTGAAATTGAAATCAACTTATACAAATCAAGTTAAAGACAACAATAAGTGCAAATTGAAACCAAAATGGTGCATAGATGAACCACAAACAACCCACATTCATAGGATAGATCATGACCTAAAATTGGGAGGAATTCATCATTCTCTTTATTTGAATGTATTTGATGATTGGTGGGAAGGATGCATCAATGTGGCCAAAAATCCAAAACCTTTTAAGAAGGAATATTAAAACAAACTAGGTTTGTAGATTATGGAATGTGTTTGAATCTCAAAACATTGTTCTAGTCCACTTCACTTTCATGCGTTAGCCTTCGTTATGAATCCAAGGTTAAGGTTGCAATAACATGGTTCATGACTTGACATAATTGAAATTTTTTGCCACTTTGATGTAGTTTTCATCACTAATCATAAAATATATTGCCATTTTGATGCAATCTCCATTGCCAATCATAGATTATACCATAGGGAAAAAAATGGTGTGTTCATCCCAAGTCCAAGCCATGGTATGTCTTATGAATGTGGGTTGTTCATGATTTGTCTATGCACCATTTTGGTTTCAATTTACATTAACAACCTTCTTTTGGGTTTATGTAAGTTGATTTCACTTTAAAGTTTTGCTTGTGAATTTGTCCTAACCCCGTCCCAAAACATTCACTCCTTTTTTATTTATAAGAGCTAAAGAACAAACCTTGCGTTTACATTTCATTGCAAAATTGAAAATCAATTGGTTTTTGACTCATACCACCACTAAAAAAACCTAAAGGTGTGCCGCAACTAGTGCAATGAATCAATGACAATGCTTTTTTTATTAATTGGTGCATTGAATGATGTTTAATTAACATGTGTGATTTGATTTAATGGTAGATTGGAGGTTCAAGTCAATTTTAACACAATTGTGATTTTGGCTCCAAACCTTATTTTTCAATAAAAGTACATGCAAGAAAATGAAAAAATGTTATAATTATTTTCTTTGATTTCATGCAATATAAAATCTATGATATGTTTCCCTTAATGTTAAATCTACAATTTAAAGACTTATCACTTCTTATAATGTGGGATTGGTAACAATAAAAAACATTGTCATGATATAATATGAATATGATTATTGTGAGCAATTCTATGCTCAATTTTGTACATGTTTAGATTCAACCAAATGATTACACACATATATACTAAGCCAATTAATGACCATTAATTGGGAAAAAAATGTATTAAATATTTTTTTATTAAGGTGATTTTGATTAGATAAACTCTAATAAACTAATAACATAACAATTAATTGTTTGAATATATATTACATGTTTTGTGAACTAATGTGGTATGAATTTTCCATTCAATGATTATACTAGGTCTAAGTAAATTTACCCTTGAACTATTATTTATGTTGTGAGTAAAATTAAATCATGTCCATTGTGAGCTTAAATATCATTAATAGGTGTTAGACCTTAAATATGCATCTCAAAATAAAAACCAAAAGTGTGTATTCTAGTTAAAAACTTAACAAATACAACAACAATAAAGTCATGAAAGTTGAACCATTCAAATTGGGTGTCAATTAATTCTCCAAAAGTGTTGAAAGAAGGCAAATAGCTAGCTAGAGAGGATTTTTGAAGGATTGGAACAAGAACATAGTACATGTAAATTTTAAAAGAAGGTAGGTGTAAGTATGAAAAAGTGTTTATAAGAAAGAGGTTCAATGATATTGTAAGATTCTTGGTGGCCAAACTTCAATACATGATGACAAAACATAAGAAACCATTAAAAAACTTTAGTGCAATTATATATTCTTAAATTCTAAGAAAACAAAACCCTATATTGCAATGTTGTAAATTGCATAATGAACCTCCTTCTCCTTGCCACTTAATGGACACATCTAATGTTTATATGAAAATCATGATGATGCAATCTTCCCAATCCCACCCACCCCTCGTGGTCCAAAACTTGTAAATGCTAAGGAGTTGTATAAGTAATCTAATGCCGAATATAATTGAATAAGAACATTTTAGATATTTTGTAAAACATGACAACAATAGAAGTTTATATTCATTCTTCACCTTCACATATACACAAAGTAATTGAAATGTAGTTGTATTCGTTGAATCATATTAATAGTTTACTTGAATCATTTTTTTTTGGATTGAGGGTGAATGAACATCCATCCATTGCAATGTCGACATAAACAATGAAAGGGTGGATGACTCAAGAATCCAAGTGCCAACTTGCATACACCATGTTAGCAAATGGTTGAATCATCGATGTGGCATATAGTTAACCGTAGTTCATTTTTAATCCTATTAAAGGAAGTATAACGCGCTTGCCATTATAGTGTCAAGTCAATTCACATGGACTGGAAACCTCCATCAATATGCTAATTTGTGTCTAAATGTTAACTCATTTACGTTTGCACTAAAATTAATTTTTTTAAATTGGTAAAATTTAAATAAATGACATTTTATATGAGGAAGTTGCATGCTAGTAATTGGTGATGTTTTGGATATATAGTAGTTGCATGGTCATGCAATTTCCATAGACATGATTTCTCCTTTCTCCAATAAATTTTTTTAGTCTAATCCAACATCTTGGTTGGTCTAGACTTTTACACAAGAAAACGTCTAAATAAATTTTTTTTTACCTTTCATTGAATATAAAATTGAAAAAAATAAAATCAATGAAAGGTCAAAACCAATGTTGGTCAGTTATTGATTTTTTTCCCATAATTATCCTAGTAGGTTTTTTTGTTTATTTATTTATTTTGGACCGCAAAGGCTATTAATATCAGTTTTTTGAAAAAATGTAGACCGTCGATTATCAATTTCATCATCAAAGTAATAACCTTGGTTCTCAATTTACTTAGTTTTTTTTTTGGGGATAATAACTGACCCTTAGGAATAAGGATCAGTTCTCAAATACCAACCTTGAGAACCTCCGGTTATACTGCCCAGGTAAGGCAGGTTTTAGGGGTTTTTTAAAAACTTTATTGTAATAGCCTTAACCGACAAGTAAGTTATTAATAATCTTTATTAACCTGCGTTTGGACCTTTGTTGCCAAAGGTTCATTATTGCAACCGGTTTTGGGATTAGGGTTTTTGTGAATGCACTTGAAATGTGAATCCATGGTCAAAAATCAGTTCTGTGCTTTTCGACTAAGTCATGGAAGAAGAAAGTATTACCACCTAATGGGAAGATGGCAAGCTATACGAGGCTCACCACATACTTGGGCTGAAAGAGTTTTAGCCAAAATTGAAACTAAAAGCTCCTTTCAAAATTACAAACTAGGCGACTGAAACTGAAGGTTTTTTTTCTAACCAAGAACTTGCTAACACCATTCAAAATGCAAACTGTGTGTATAGAGTTATATCTAAAGTTAGGCGATCAGGGGGCGAGAACGACCAGTTTTCGCATAATAGGGCATCAAACGTGTAACTGGGAATGAAAATCTTACAAAAGGAAATAACTAGGAATCAAACTAGTTTTTCCATCAATTTTAGTAGGAAACTGAGTTTCATCATGTGTTTCCTTTTTCCTGAGCGCCTGCACTGCTGCTACATATATTTTCACTACTCCTACTTGTACAACTACTATAATTAGTCTCGAAGCTTATGCATTAAATGCTGAGTTTCAGCATTTCATACCCAGATTTAATAAAATTTTCTTACTTTGTGGATACTACTGAAAGAGGGGATCAGTGGAGAAAGAAGAGGAGATAGGGGGTGAAAAAGAGGGTGACTTTACGGATAACTCTAATAATATACCATAAACAACTCCCTTTTTATTTCTATGTGTATTTTGAGGGATCTCCCTCCAGCAGAAGAACCCTAGGGCGTTATGCTGGGGTAGCTCCCCCAATTTTATATGTTCTCACATTCCCAAGGAAATATTTCTGTTTCACAAAACTAAAAAATAGAAAGAGAGTTGTTTACATAAGGGGAGGTTCCAGGACTTGTGCATTCTCCTGAGGTTTGGGAACAGCCTTGGGTGCCCCCACCTCAGGAGAACACACTTGTATCAGAACCTCCCCTACAACAAGCCCAAAATTGTTTGTGATAAAAGCCCATATCACTAAAACATATTAATGTTCAAATGACACTTGAAAATGGTCTCTCTCACACACACACACACACACACATTTGAGAAGCCTTAGTATTCATTTTTGTTATGAAAATGTGATTGCTTTAATGCTCAAAGTGAAACCTATGGACTCTTGTGACTTATGATTTTATTTTTGTGACTTAAAACATCAATTTGGGACATTTGAAAAAATAATTTTAATGATATGTTGGTCATGCTACAAAACAGCCATTTTGTGTGTGCGAAATTCCACACAAATGCAAGAGAAAGCGCATTTATTTGTTGCAAGAGTTTCTTTGTTTGGGGAAAAATTTCACCATATCTAGGAATATTTTAAAAAGATTTTGCCATTTTGCAATGTAGTTTTCTGTTTTGGAACAACTTTTCACAACATTTCAATAATCTGGACACATTGTGAAAAAAAAGTTGTTAATTAATGCAAGATCTTTCTTGGGATGCTCATTACTAATGCTAAATCATAAAACTAAAGAATAAGTAAATAAGGAAAAACACCCCCACGAAGGAACAGAAGAGAAAAAAAGAAAGAACCAAAGTCGAAAACAAAAGACAACATGCTAAGGCGCAAAACACACAATGAGGAGCCAAAGAAAAAAACGTTGGTTTAGAGGACTAAAATATGCATGGCAACATTAAAAAAAACTATTATCATGAACTTTAAGACAAGTAAATTTCAAGTATGAATGTACTATATTAAGTTACATGTTTTCTCAAGGTTTAATCCTAACCATTAAACATGCAAAAACCTATCCTACAATTGCATGTATAATATGGTTAGTTGAATTTTTGTAAACTACTACAAAATGGAGCCACACATAGCTAACCATTACTTGCATATAATTAACATTCAAAAGAAAATGCCTAATTTCATTGGACCCCTAAAACAATATAAGGTTGTTACATCACTTTGGAGAGGATCACTTTTTTTCTACTATATAGACTTATTACAACATTTGCTCGCAATTGATTTTCTTGTATTCATTATAATATTTTATTAAGCTTTGCCTTGTAACTATTTTGCTAGCCATTTACTTTCTTTGAAGTGCTAATTATTTTTGTTAGTTATTATGCTTTATTATTATTAATCACATGAGAGCATTTAAATGCTCAAATATCACAATCAAATTTTAAATAGCTCTGAACAAAACTAAACATTAATTGTACCATATCACTTTTCACACGAATGTTAATTAGCAGAAAAACCTCTAGAAATTGGAATTCAATTGCACTTGTCTAATTACATAAAACACTTAGAGGAATTTCCTACTGTATTTGGAGAGCACTTATATGCATAAATATCCCTCCTAAAAAAAGAGGAAGCATCTTACACCTATTCCTTTAGATTGGGAAGGAAATTATGCTTTACATGTATAAGAACCAACCTCCTCCTACACCCTCTTCACGATGACCATCTTCACATTAGAATGTGGTGGCCATCTCTGCACATACCATGCTTCATAATGGTGAGTGCTTGAGTTGTGCTAATGAGTATTTGGTACATAACCCACATTGTTCATTGGTAGAGATGACATTATCTTCCGTTGTCCATAGATTGTGCATCATGATCAGTCCTTCAGTTTCACAGGCACAAATGACCTTCGAATCACAACTGAGCAAAAACAAGCTCCAACATGTTTGGCAGCTTGCTCAACACTAAGCATCAACTGCACCTGCACCTGCCATTTCTCCCATAACAGCTAGGAATACAGTCTGTTTGCAATGTGAGCTTTGATTTCATTCCTTCGTCACTCGCTCCTGAAGCTGTCTGCAACCCAAAAACAATTTCAACAATGGGTGGTTATAGAAACCTTGGTAAAGAAGCTGAAAATAAACACCTCTTACAATACAGAGCCTACTATTGACCTTAGCATTATTTCCAGAACATAACACACTCAAAATTATGCAAGCCCACCACAACTTTCTTGAGTGTAAATGGCCTACCAAGTTGTTGTCAGCATCATGTGTAAATCAACAACCTAACAGCATTGTACATGTTGAAAACCTTGACAACACCAGATTTTAGTAACCTCACAAACATCAGATAATAACCCTGTAAAATGACATAGGATTCAAACCAAGGTAAGCATGAACAAAAACAAAGCAGCTTCCTATCCTGATGCTCACAATTTGAAATGTACAGGTATTTTACCTCTTTGTAGAAGCCTTCCAAGTTCCTCAAAATCTCCTCACATGTCCACAATTTTGCCTGTCCGTGCTTGGCAGAAAAATATGTTCAAATGATAAACCTGTGACCTTAGGAATGGACCAGACTTCAAAAGCATGCATCCGTCACAATCCACTAATTGAAGCATGCTGAACAGACGCCATACCTTCTGTACATCACTATGACTGCAGCCTCATTATGACAGCAAAATCCTTGCATTGAATTTGTTGCTTTTCCTAGGTGATGACCTTGTCTGGATAAGACACAAGATTTTGGCAACTGTCTCATGAAGAGTATGGAAGCACAACACCCTTGACTCCATTAACATATGAGTCAAACCTAATGACACCATAGTGGCCATGGAAAATAACAAAAAATAAGGCTTGTACAACAACAATGACAACAACAATGACAACGACACAAGCATATTGAGAGACTGCATGCTCTGTATGTTGTAGAGACAGTCAAGGCTGGTTGAAGTAGCTCAACTACTCCTTTGTCCAATAATGCAAATCTCTTTAGATTCATCCCCAGCAGACCTCCATACATCCTGCTTGACAGAAACCAATGGGACAGGCTGAGAAGGGAAGATGCACCATAACTGGCTCATCTTTGGCAATGAGGGATGAAATTTGAAATAGGTTAAGTAAAATCTGTGCAAAATCCAAGTGTTGACAAAAATGTCTGGGACAATTGACACAGACAGATCAAGAGAGAACCCACATCCAAAATAAGCATTCACAAACCAGCTTGTGTCAACAACCCCTGCACTACACTCTGTGCAATTGGGTGGTACTTAGACTTGGCATCAGAGAAGACACGCTTTGCCAACTGCTTTGCTTCTGGTGAGCTCTCCAAGAGCCCTGCATAGAGAGGTCGCAGATACTTCATTCTTCCAACTGAGTGTAGTGCATCTTCAATTGCAGGGAAACACGGTTTGTAGTCAGAATGGGCTGCTATTGTGAGGAATGTGACTCGAATTTCCCAATTCTTTGATCTGGAGAAGTGAAATGGGTCGTCAAGCATTGAAATCTGTTTAGAGCTAAGCTTCTTTGGCAGATTGTCTAAGTAGACTATCCATTCCTGAGCTTGCCAGTTCTGAGTATCTGCATCCGTAAGCTGTCGTCCAGACTCAAATTGAGCTGCAAGCTCCAGAATCTTATCCAGGATCTCAGACCTTGGCTCCAATGCATCAGCTGGGATGCCTTCCCCGTATATCCAATTGTCCAAGTCAACTTCATTCCCAATTCCTGGAATTCGTTCCTTGAGGAAAGCCAAAAATGTCTCAGTGTCTATTGATTGAAACTGGAACTCAGCAATATACTCCTTGAGGAACTTGTCAAACTTGGGCCGCCCCACCTGGCTCTCAAGTCGCCTGAGAAAGTGGAAACCTTTTTCATATGGTACCCGGGAATAAATCTCATCTGGATCGACACCTTTCAAGTCCATCTTCAGCTTCGTGAATTGGGGCTTGTCTTTGAAGCGTGCAACCTCCTCCTTCAGTCCACTCCATCCCAAGCCAATTTGCAGCTCCACCCGATCCTTACCCTGCTCAGCTTCCACAATGCGCCGCTCTGCATAGGTTGTGAATCCTTCATTCAACCAAAAATCATTTGCTGTGGCATTGCTGATCAGGTTACCAGTCCAGCTGTGTGCTAATTCATGTGCCACAACCTCCACAGCACTCCTATCACCGACAATCAGAGTTGGAGTCAAAAACACCATACGAGGATTCTCCATTCCACCATATGGAAAGCTTGGGGGCATTACAAGGACGTCAAAGCGCTCCCACTCGTAAGGTCCAAATAAAGCCTCTGCATGGGTAATGGTCGCTTCTGTGTTTGCAAACTCATAAGCTGCTGCCTTTACAATTGACGGCTCAGCATACACCCTACATCCCAAGCCAAGGAAGTGTTGGCAAAAGCATGAACCAAATTGTAAGTAACAAACACTCTCAACAGCAGCCAGAATCAAACTAGGTGTGAAATTCCCTTCAGCCCTGACAAGGTACTATATCCATGATCTGATTCAAGCGTTTTGAATTCAAATCCTGAGCTATCTGCATTGACCAATGGTACATCTGCCCTAATGTTTGGATGACAGTGAAAACCCCAGTACGTGGAAGATAAGCCATTCACATCTAATCATGCTAAAATACAATTCGAGTAAACCCTACAAAATGGGCAAATAGCTCTTCTTGCCTTCTGAAGAAGAAAGCTATCACAACTGCTGGTTGAGCCAAGGAAAACTTGTACCAGACAAAGTGCAACACGACAGAAATCTGAAAATTGACATGAGCAAAATAAAAACCTAGAAAAAGAAACACAAAACTCCCTCTTGCGCAACATGAAAGAATCTGAAATTGACATAAGGGGGGAAAAAAAACCAATAAAATTCTTTTGAACTAACTTATGAATGCCGCCATCCAGCGGCTAGAAACGATGAGGTAGAGAAGAACAAGAACCTCGTCCGTGGACCTATCTCCTCGTGCACAATATCGCCAGCGGCAAGGGCAAAGAGATAAGGCGGGATGGCTTGATTCATAACAAACCGCTCCACGGCACGTCCATTATCCAACGGCACTCGCTCCAGATGCGCTGCAGACATGACGACTCTGGTATCGCCAGGAACCTCCACATCAGCCGTGTACTTAACCCGCGCCACCGGAGTATCCTGACACGGGAACACGGAACGCGCATGAATCGCTTGACACTGCGTGAAAACGTAAGGCTGATTTCCACCAGCGGTTTGCGAAGGCTCCAACCACTGAAGTGCGGAAGCATGCGGCGAAGTAGAATACGAAACAACGATCCATCCCGTTTCAACGGGCAAATCGATCACAAGGCGCGAACCGAGGATAGAATCCTCCAAATCCAAGGAGAAACTCAAGGAACGTTCTTCAGAATCCACCACCTGATGCACACGGAGATCCCTAGTATCAAGAAAAAGCTGTCCCTTGAAGGGACGAGTAAGCGTGAGTGTCGCAGTTCCAGAGATGGAACGCGACTGGAAATCTAACGAAAGCGAAAGCGCAACATGCGTGGTAAGCGGCTGTAAAGAATCAGTATAGGAATGAGGATCAACAGGTGCCATTTCACCAAACCGCAAAACCAAACAAACAAACTATGTACTACAAAAAAGACAAAGTACGAAAACAAACAAAACACGATACAAAGTTTACAACACGGTCTACTACAATACAGAAAATGAGAAAACAAAATTAAAAAATATATATACAGAAGCGAAGTACGACTAAGTTCGTTGCGCAAAAGCAGAGGATGAGGAGGAGGAGGAGCACAGAAAAAGACGAAGTACGAACTTCGATGCGCGAAACCAACCAGGAGGGGAGGAGGAGGAGGAAGAGGAGCAGAAGAGCGCACAGAGAGTGCAGGCAGCAGAGGCAATGGGATGGAAGAAGACGAATCCGGAATACACTATTTAAGCGAAACGGACGGGGGACCCCGCTCGCTGCCGTTTTTTTTATTGCCAATATTTCGCCAAAATGCGAAAGTAAAAAAATTCAAAATTTGAATATCAGGTGATTTTGGAGGTTTTCAATCGCCATAATTGAGAGGGAAAAATAACTGAAATCGCCACATTTTTACATTTGGTTCTCAGTTTGTAAGTAGCCAAAAATATAGAAAGATGATTAAAGTTTTTGTACTTTCATATATTGTTCATAGCCAGATTTGGCTAGAAAAATACTGTTTAAGTGAAAAGGAGGGGGGCGGGGGACCTGGGTGGGGTCACCCTGTAGCCTTTTTTTTAATAATTGGCAACATTTCGCCCTAAATGCGAAATTAAAAATTAGAACATGACGTGATTTGGGAGGTTTTCAATCACCAGAATTGAAATGAGGAGAGGGGGGGTAAATAGCACATATAGCCAGATTTTTTATATTTGGTTTTCAGTTTTTAGCCAATAATACAGAAAGATGATTAAAGTTTTGTACTTTCATATATGGTTTATAGCCAGATTTGGCTAAATCTTCCTTGATATGATTGCCAATTTTTCCACATCTTCCTATGGATGAGCATCACTTTGGCTAAAAGTAAAAATCCCTTAAAAAACACTGATAGAGTCCTTTCTTTTTTCTTTGGGGGGGGGGGGGGGGGGGGGGGGGGGGGGGG
>Ga0116227_10001610_pt1 | contig 50740 bp, 39 predicted proteins | sample S1TSphgellanicum_FD_89693 | JGI IMG/M metagenome (GOLD analysis project Ga0116227, IMG submission 89693) | Host-associated microbial communities from peat moss isolated from Minnesota, USA - S1T2_Fb - Sphagnum magellanicum MG | ecosystem: Host-associated > Plants > Peat moss > Unclassified...
AACAAGAGAAATAAAACAAAAAAATCCCTGATCCCCCCCCTCCCCCCCCAAAAGAAAAAAACTGGATCGTTCATGAGTGCATGCTGAGCCTTCCCATTGGCTGTATGAAATTTCTATTTCCAAAACTGTTGGTCACCATTTTTGGCCTGGGCTAATGGCAGGGGCAGAACTAGCCCTTGTTAAGGCAGCCTGCATGTTTGTCTAGTTTGCAATTTTATGACCAATAATGCAAAACCTATTGAATTTAGAATGATTTTTTCCTTTGAAAATTAATTAAAAGTTGAAAAATAAATTTTTCACAATTGGGTTCGTTAAGAACCCTGAAGTTGCCCAGAATAGTGTTGGGATGGTGATTTTCTAGGAGGTTTAATATACTTGAAGCCACCAGCAGAGGGACCCACTAATTAGGGTGGAATTCACTTGACTTTACCCCTTTCCAAACCCCATCACCCTTGCTTATGTTCCAATGTATAATTCTAGTGATAAGATTCAATGAAAGTGGTTTAGGGAGGACAACCATAGGATTTCATATTATTTTGTCCTACGAAATTCTAGCTAAAAATCCCAAGTAAAAAGGCATGGAAAGGTCTTTTTTGGATTTGTGTCTTTTTAAAATATTTTTTGAACATCATATTCATGAGCAGATTTTCCATACCTTTTTCATCAATTTGCATCCCTTTTTTTAATTCAATTCAAACCCCAATCAATGTATTTGAATTCAATTTGACTATTCAATATATTTTTATTGTTTCAATTCTTAATTTTATTTTGTTCAATGCCATGTGTGGAGTTGAAGTTCTTTAGACAAATGTGAGAACATTTTGAATACAAACAAATGTTCAATAAAATTTGACACTTTGAATTCAAATTGGATGTGTGAGTGTGTATCTTGCACGTTTATTAGATTTATTAAGAAATCAAGATCCATAAATTAAGATTTTCAATAAGTACATGTATGGTATTGGGTGATCAAGTCACACAATGACATGCAATCATCACTTAATGGTCTATATGGATACACATGTAAACAATAATATCATGCAAGCAATAGTAATTTTTAATGTCAAATTTGTGTGTTGTTGTAATGAGTGCTTATTCAAATGATTGATAATTGTCTCCCAACATATTATAAGGAGACATTTTTCTCTTGATGGCCATCAATCATTTTCAAAAGAGCCTTTTGGTCATTGAAATGATTTAAGGTTTTCAAGCTCTTTTTGGCCTATCTCAAAGCTTCATGGTTCTAAAATTTGCCTTATGGAGCATAGGTTTTTTGAAATTTCAAGCTCAAACTTGCAAGATTCTTGAATGATTTTTTTGCAATTTTATTATTGGTTTCATTGGTATATGGTTTGATTACCAAAGCATGGTTTTGTTGGTAGCATATGAAATAGTATCAGATGAACATGGAAGGTTTAAAAAAATTGTTAAATAGTTGTAGTCTAAATCATATAGATTGTTCCATCAATGGATAATGTTTTCCATTCATGCTACATATCAACTGAAAGTTTCATTGTTGGCCATTTGGAATTCATGATTAATTATTATGAAGAGTAAACATATATGATTGGTCAAAATTTATTTGCTGTATATATTGTAGTTTGTTATACCTTGCAAACTTTCATGTAGTAGTAGTTATGGGATTCAAATGTCAAGCCTTAAAACACTACACAAAATGTCACCATTCCTTTGAGTTTAATATTATTTTCAACCATATCACTCGTGCTTTTATAATCTAATTTGGTCTATCTTAGTGGCCCAATTCAACAACTAATTGTCCTTGCTTTTGAAGAGCTAAAGGTGAAAATGATTAATTTAGAATTGTTTCACTGCCTTGTGGGAACTTTTGTTTATAAATTGATGTCTATGTTGATGTTTTGGCAAAATCATTCCTAAGTGTAATAATAGTAACATATAGTTTCAATTATTTTGATTACTCTTATCAAATATTCTAGTTTGATTGCAATCAGTCACATTTTTGAATGAAAATTATAAATGTTATCCATCAAAAAAATTATAATGAAAAAAAATCAATAATAAGCAAATTGAAAGCAATATTAACATAATTTGATTTCCTAAATCCATAATTCAAAGAAAATCATTGATTTTCATGGGTAATATTTAACAATTTGTTGATTTATTGTGATAAAAGCCTCAAAATCTTATATTGAATGTAAAATGTGAGTTTTCAGTAAGAATTCAAAACTTTTTTGTGAAATAAAAATTGTATTCGTGCATTATGCATGGGGTTCACACTAGTATTAATAAATTTCAATGTTGAATTAAATCTTGGATCATTACACAAGACCACTCTAAATGTGGTTTTGCAAATGTACATTATGCATGGATGAAAATGTCCAATTATGTTAAGCAATGTTTTTGGATAGTTTCTTTATTTTGAATTGTTGTTCTATATATTGTTCTTCTAATTCAATCCCAAGTGCATTATGATACAAATCCTAACCAATTTAAAATATATATCAACACATATTAACTAGAGTAACATGCAAATTATCTTGTGTGTTGCAAAGGAAGCTTGAAATGTCTTACAAAAAGAAGCTAGATTCCAAATCATAATATATTTTTGTGTTGTGATATGATGTGAATAATTACTTTCACATTTATTAGAAAACCCTTCTATTTAGTACCATCCATATAAAAAAATTATCAATTTTTTTTCATATGTTGTTCAAGTGTTATTCCTCAAGGCATTTCACATCAATAGCTATACTAAGTAGAATGACCATGGGGATGTTTTATGTGAGGCCCCATTGGAAAGTTGCAAAATGAGACAAAGGGCTTCTTGAAGCAAATCAAAATGATTGACAATACATATAACTTAGGCAAATTTCAAATGTAAGAATGGTGAACCAATTTATTTGGTGAGTATTTGTAGCCTTGATTTTCATGACTACCTTCTTCTTTTTGCATAAATTAAAAAAGGGTTGCATCATGTCACAATTTGCAGAGAGATCAAGCAATGAACATAATGAATTTTGGGCTTGCATTTGTAAGGATTGATGAATCAACTTGTATAGTGATAGGTTTAATATCCATGCAACTTGAGTGTGTTTTGAAAGTTTGTATATAAAAATAACCTTTCATGAAGTAAATTGGTTTCCACAAATAAACATACCAAAACACTTTGCAATCATCACACAAGGATGAAAAGGTTGAAATTGTCAATTTCAAATTCGTATATGAAGGGAATGAAAATTGAATATATCTACCAAAGAATGAGATTTGGCTTTTTTGTAACCAAGACAAATTCAAAAGATTAATTTTTTCATATATTCCTTGTAAACATCTATTGTTCTATTTTCTTCTAATTTTAATTCAAAGGAAAATTTGTTTGAAAAAGGTAAATGACCTAGACAAAAAACAAAACAAAACAAAACAAGGCATATAAAAACAATGAAACATTCAATAACACAAAGTTCTTGAAAAGATCATAAATAGATTTGAATAAAATAGAATCGAAATAATAGGGTGAATTTAACAACATATGTCATTATAGAAAATGTTATAAAATATATGCATGTGTTTTTCATGTATTCTTATTATTTAATCCACATCATTTAAATCATATATGGTGTTGCATCTTCCCATTTGATATAATTTTCATTCTTATTGTTTTTACAAAAAATATAAATGTTTTATAAATCCACATTATTGATCATTCAATTTGAAAGCTTATACATGGGATGAATTTTTTACAAAAGAAAAAAAAGTACATCAACAATTAATTTCTAGTATTGATATATTAATTAAATTTAGTTAATTTGTATAATATGGAAATCAATTTATGCATAAAATTACATTAAAAAAATTTGAACATTAATATCACAAATGTAAAGACATTATATAACAAGAACTATGTGTAAGTTTAAGCTTTCAAATGTTTAAACAACTAGACTTTAGGATATAGTTGAAGTGTATGAAACAAATTATGAAGAAAAATTTGTGGACATAATTTGTGGTTTTTTCTTGTATTTTATGTGGGTTTGTTGTATAATTACAAATAATTTTTGGTACAAATATCAACTTTTAAATGAATGAGGTGGTGTTCAATAATAATAGGGATGTTTGTCAATTTTTTTTGTAATGTCACCATGTCAAGTAATATTGTCCCAACATTTCAAGGCATATACCTATATTTGAGCTATGCACTACTGTGCATTATTAATGAGGATCAACTATTTTATCATTTCCTTATGTTTTCATATGGTTTTCAATAATCTATCATTATTTATGTCAATGTCAAATTTAATTTAAATTAATATATATTTCATGGACATGAAAAAACACATGTTAATTTGTTTTTTCCATATTCATGTTGGTGGATATGAAAAAATAGTGAGTTAGTTATAAAATAGACATAGTTATTAGAAAAGGTGAAAGATAGTTACTAAGAAAATAACAGGAAAATAAAGTAGTTATTAAGAAAGAATTGAAATGGTTAAGCTTGCGAATTTCTGAGATTGTTTTTGGAATGGTCCATGGATGACCATACAAAGTATTCCAAAAAACACCCCATGTATCATTTCTGATTATTTGTCACTGAAATTATTTAAAGAATTTTGAAAGCTCATTATATTCATTCATCTATTGTTTGGATGAAATTTTACTCCAATGATGATTCATTGGAATTGGTTCGAGTAAAACAACTTCAGACCATAAGTTGTCCTTTCGAAAGATTCAAGTTTGTTTAACTAGCCCCCAAGTAAAGAAGAGAGTGTTTTTGGATTTGTGTCTTTTGAGAGTTCTTTTTTTTCAACCCCATAGTTTCACGTAGATTTTCAATGCCTTTTGCACCAATTTGGACCCCATTTCTTTTCAATTGAATTTGAATCTAAATTGAATGCAAGTTGCATGCAATGCCATTCAATATTTTCATTTGAATCAAACTTAATTTTTGCCAAATCAATTCAATTTTTTCCATCAGTTGATCATCACTAATAGGGAAAAGTTATGTGGAGCCTGCAACTATGTGGAGCCCAAGTTAGATATAACTAACTTGAGCTTTGCATCGCTACACACTACTAATGACAATCAACCAATAAAAGAAAATGGATTAATTTTGTGAAATTTAAGTTTCATTTGAATATGAATGACATTGCATGCAACTTGAATTGAATTGAGTTCATATTTAATTCAATTCAATTCAAATTAAATTAAATTGAAGAGAAATGGGCTACAAAGTGGTGTAAAAGGTGTCAAAAATCTACTTGTGATTATGATGTTGGGATTTTATTTTTGGAAAAGAAACAAATTGGAATCCATTTTTTACTTGGGAATTGGCTAAATAAAGAATAATTTGGAAGCCCTAGTAAAAGGACAACTTATGTAACCTAAAGTTGCTCCATCTAAACCAGCTCCCCATTGTTGGAATTACAAAATTGAACAGTAATTCAGCTTCAATTTGAAAGTTGATAAGCAAATGTTTATAATTTGACGTTTCCCAAACCTAAAATGAGATTTTCCATAGACTTAAATCATGAAACTACCATTGTGCTTTTTGTGGCAATGAACTGGAAGCTCTTGATGATTAGGTTTTCAAAATCTCATGTGAGGTTCAATTCCATTCCACAAACAACAAACTTTTAATCTTTTACAAATTTTAATTGTAGCATCTGATTATATTTTGCAAATGAACCACTATCTATCATTGGCTAGAGTGAACTAGTAGCCACCAATGCACCAATTCAAGATGAGGCCGTTCAAGCCGTTTTGGGGATGAATAAAAAACACATCTTCTTCCCCTGCCCAGGGATTTTTCAGCCCCTTTCTCTGCCCCAAAATTTTCCCCTCCTACTTACTTCCCCCCCTCCTACCTACCTCCCCCTTCCTACCTCCCTCACCTCATTTCCCGCTCACTCCATCTCCAAAGCTCAGGAAAGCTCCTGAGCTTGAGTAGCACAAAGCTTCAAAAAAACATAGACATAAGGCTTGAGGAAGGTGGAGAGTTCAACGTTGAAGGAATGTGGAGAGGAGAAAGCAAGAGGAGTGCTTCATCCCAAATGCAAAAGCGAGAAAAGAAAGGTAAGTTCCCTCCCTTTTTTGCATTTTTTTCTTCTCTATGGTTTTTTTTTTCTTTGTGTTTTTTTTCCTTTTCTTCTATTTAAGAAGAAGAAGATGCCAGGAAAAAACGCTTGAAATGAAAGGATAGAAGCATGAGGGTAGAAATAGGAGCTAAAAATGATGGGTAGAGCAGAAGCTTGAAGGTAAAGTCCCTCCCTTTTCTGCATATTTTTTCTTTTTTATGGTTTTTTTTTTTCTTTGTGTTTTTTTTCTTTTCTTCTACTTACGAAGAAGAAAATGCCAGGAGAAAATGTTTAAAATGGAAGTGCAAAAGTGGGAGGGCAAAAACGAAAGCTAAAAGTGAGAGGGTAGAGTAAGAGCTTGAAGGTAAGCTCCCTCCTTTCTTTGTATATTTTTTCTTCTCTTTGGTTTTCTTTCTTTGTGTTTTTTTTCTTTTCTTCTGCTTAAGAAAAAAAAGATGTTAGGAGAAAACATTTGAAATGGAAGTGCAGAAGTGAAAAGGCAAAAGCAGGAGCAAAAAATGACGAGGTAGAACAGGAACTTAAAGGTAAACTCCTTCCCTTCTTTGCATATTTTTTCTTCTCTATGGTTTTTTTTTCTTTATGTTTTTTTTTCCTTCTATTTGAGAAGAAGAAGATGCCAAGAGAAAACACTTGAAACGGGAAGTGCAAAAGCGAGAAGGCAAAAGTGGTAGCCAAAAGTGAGAAGGTAGAACGAAAATTAAAAGGTAAGCTCCCTCCTTTCTTTTGGTTTTTCTTTTTGTTGTTTTCTTGTGTGTTTTGTCTTCTATATGTTTGAGAAGAAGAAGACAACGACAATGTGTTTTCATCTTTTTATATGGTAGTGTTGTAAAGAAGAAAAAGACAATGGCAATGTATTGTCGTTTTCTTTTGTGGTGTTATTGCAACGAAGGAAACAATGGCAACTTGTTGCCATCGCCCTCTTTTCTGGTGGTGTTGAAGCGAAGATAGCAATGGCAACTTGTTGCCATTGCCTTGTTTTCTGTGTTAGAGAAGAAAAAGTCGACAATAATGTGTTGTTATCTCTTCTATGGTGTTGTTGTAGCAAAGAAAGCAATGGCAGCTTGCTACCATTACCTTTTTCTATGGTGGTGTTGAAGTGAAAAAGGAAACAACAGTTTGTTGTCGTTGCCTTTTTCTCTGTGTTGGAGAAGAAAAAAACAACAATGCATTGGCATTCTATGGTGTTATTGGAACAAAGCAGGCGATGGCAATAAGTTGTCGTCACCTTCTTTTCTATGTCTAAAAAATAGAAAAAGAAGACGACGTCATGGCCTTCTTTTCTATGTCTAAGAAGAAGACGATGGTGTGACAATGCACCGTCATCTTCTTTTGTGTTGGTGTTCCAGTGAAGAAAGTAATCACAATTTGTTGCCATCGCCTTCTTCTTTGGTGGTGTTAAGGTTTAATTTGGTGGTTTTGGGTGTTTATAAGGTTCAAGGCATAACAAAAGAAGAGTTTGTTATAAATGCAATTCAAGTTGAAATGCGACACTAACATCTATACACTGCTCATCATGTAGCAAAGGTTGCAAATGCAGTAACTTCTTACCGAGTTAAACATAAGATTATAGATAATGATATGGTTTAGGGTTTCCATTTTATACAGTCAGCTAGGTTTTTTCAACCCTTTCATTTTTTAGATTACCCAATTTTTGAACTTTGGTCTTTTGATATATTATAAAGAACTTTTTTTTCATTATGTTCTTTAACAATTTTTGATCCACCCATATTTGTACATCTTTTATCAATATAATATTTATTTTAATCACACTTCTTTGATGGGTATATGGTTAATTATATATGTCTTTTTTTTCATAATTTTTTTAATACTTTAGATGAAAGAATCAAAACTTAAATAGGCCCATATGAATATGTAACATTAATTTGTCTAGGGTTTACAAAGATCAAAATGAACATTGTGCAATACTTACATCTTTTTTATTATAATTTCCATAAGGTCATTTCAAATATGCAATACCCATATATAAGTCTCGTAATAGTTGTTGATTTTTTTACATCCATTGCAATACCTACATATAGTTCTTTAAAATAGTTGTTGGTTTTTTTTTACATCCATTGTAATACTCGCATATAGGTCTAATAGTTGATTTTTTTAACATCCATTACAATACTCGCATATAGGTCCATGAATAGTTGCTGATTTTAAACATCTTTTGCCATACTTGCATATAGGTTTCCATTGTAATATTTTTGGGACTCATATGACAGAATAATTTAGTCTAACTATTAACAATTAATGTCATAATTAAGGAATTACTAAAAATTTATTTTAGATAATGTAAATGATTGATTATCATATTAAAAAAATAATTTTAAAAATATTAATGAACTAATTATTTGGTTGAGCCCTAATTCTTTATATAATTAAAATTTAGATTTAAAAATCAAATCAATAATTTGATATTTAATTTATTATCTTAATTAAATTAATTATGTTGATAAGTTATTCAAATGATTATTTTAAATAATTATTCATGATAATCAATTGTCATAAAATCAATTTAGGTATATAAAAAGATATATTTTGGGTACCCAAACCACTTATTTTGAAATGACCTTACATGTGGGTATTGCATTTAAAGTTGATCATTCACCTAAGGTTGTTTAAATCACCTATGGATTATTTCAAAATGAACTTGCATGTTGGTATTGCATATAAGCTTTGGTTTTCATTAAAAGGCCACCCAAATTAAATACTGGTTATCTCGAAATGATCCTACATGTGGGTATTGCATTTAAGGAAACACAAAAGAAAGGTATTTCTCTTACCATTTGGTAATATTTTCAAGTTAAGTTTTTTCACTTAAAAAATATATATATATATATATAATGACATTACATTGTTTTATATATGTTTAAGCCCTAAAAATTCCACCCAAAATGCACCCTAGATTTATTTTAATTATTATAAACTTGTAAAAAAATGTTAATTAATATATATGTCTTAAACTTTAAACCTAAACCATAATTATAACATTAAGTAGTAAATTTTACATTAAACCTTAATCCGTTGTATCATCAATGTCACTAATTTTGTATTATGTTCATTTTTTAAAAATATTTTTATGTTTCACAGTTAATGAATTATCACAATATGATATGGGTATTGCATTTAAATGGAAGTGGATTAAGAAATATTGAATTTTAACAACTATGGAACATATGAAAACAAAGGAGATTCATAATTATGTTATAGATTTAAACAAGTGATAAAATCAAAAACCAATATAATGAACAAAGTCTAGAGTATAAACCTTAAACCTTGATATACACGAACCAAATTCCTAAAAATTAAATCATAAAGCATAACCCTAAAAATCCAAATGATATTTTCCCATAAGCCTTATTACAACCCTAATTATACAAACCCTAACAAAAAAAGTCAGTGATATATGCTTTAAACCTAAAAAATTATACAAAGTATATAAATTATATAATGCAAAACAAAAAAAACAAAGAAAACATAGGAAAAAAATTAAAAACCAAAATTTTAAGATTTTAAACTACAAATATTTATTGATCGAAAAAAAAACCTTAATTAAACAAAAAAATCAAATAAATTTTGTAAAAAACCAAAAAAAAGATATGTCTTTTACCTTTGTGTGATCTCTCCAAACTAATTTTTTTTCATTTTCTTTGAAAAATATATAGAATGAAATTGTATTACTTCATATATGTTTAAACCTTAAAATTTAACCTAGTTTAAGTTAATTATTATCAATTTGTGAAAAACTTGCTAACTAATTTATGTGTCCCAACCTTAAACCTAAACCATAATCTAATGGTACATACTTATAATAATTATATAAAAAGATGTATTGTAATGTCCATTCCATAAATAAATTAGGTAAACAAAATTTGGTAAAATATGAATTAATTAAACCAAAATGGCTACAATTATGACATTGTTTCCACTATATATTGTTTGTAGTACTTACGTATGGGGACCTATGTTCATCATCCATGAACTAAGGTGAACCTCAATAAATTGATAGGTAGGGTTGGGGGGTGAAAAAAGTGAGTACTTAATTAGTTAAGTATTGGCTATGTAAGAAACATAGGTAGGTAGGTGAACATAATGGTAGGTAAGAAAGTGGGTGCACAGGTAGATAAGTAGGTATATAAATAGATAGTTGGGATAGTAGGCAAGTTAATAAGTAGAAACAAAGTTCAAAGAACAAAGTAGATAGGTTATTAGAACAAGTAGGTAAGTAGGTATATAGGTAGGTAGTTGGATTAGTAGGCAAGTTAGTAAGTAGAAAAAAAGTTCAAGGAGCAAGGTAGATAGGTTACTAAAGTAGGTAAACATGTAAGTAGGGCAAGTTAGTAAGTAGGAAAAAAATTACACTAGTAAGGTTGTTAGCTAGATAGACAAGTTAGTACGTAGGAAACAAGTTACCTTATCAAGGTGACTGGGTTTGTAGAGTATTTATGTCAATAGGTGGTTGTGTTTATAAGGTTGCTAAATAGTAATGTAGCTAGGTCAGCAAGGTAGGTAGTTAGTACAATGATTAGGTCAGTAGGGTACGTAGTTAACAAGGTAACTAGGTTAGTAAGGTAGGTAGTTAGTATAGTAGTTAGGTTGGTAGGATAACTAGTTATTAAAGTAGCTATGTTAGTAGGGGATAATTAGTAAGGTACCAAGGTTTGTACAATATTTATGAGTGTAAGAAGGTGAGCAAGGTAGCTATGTGTGAAGTCAGGTCCAGGAAAAAACAACAAAGAAAAAACCAAAAAAAAAAAAGTACACTGGTCAGCAGCGAAAATAAATGGACTGTGATGAACCCCATCTGACACCAAATGAAAATATGCAGCCCATCCAGTGGACAGAACGGCCAACTGGTGCATTGGTGGCTGCTGGTTCACTCTGGCCTCTGTCATCATTGGCTCCTGAGCTGCCATCAAGTATCCGTATGCATGGTCTGAGCTTGTGGACTATGAAGTAGGTGAGCCCACCCTTCACATTCTTTCTCTGGGATATTCAAATTCTTCCATCCTTGAGATCAGTAATTTATAGCTGCTGTTGTCAATTCTCAGAGCTCAATCAGCAAACCTGGGAAAGAAACCTGGGAAGGAGAAGCTCTGCCCCACCAGGTAGAGTAAGTTATAAGGGACTGTGACCCGGACCTGTGTCAGCAAGTTCAGTTGTGTGACTAAGCCCTAAACAAATGGATGATTGCTGCGCTGGATGTGGCTGGTGGAAAATGTCAACGTAAGGGATGGTTGACGATGATGAACATATTAAAGGAGCTGTATTTTGCCTCTTGATGTTTTTCTCTTTTTCTTGTGTTTTTTGTTGTTTGTAGGTTATAAAGTTTGGTTTGTTGTTCTTCATGGAGTGCTGGCGCCCAGATCAAGAATTGGTGATGGTGCATTGCTTTCGAGATTTTCTTTTATGTTGGAGATGAGGATGGTGCAGAATGGCTGGTGAGGCATTTTGGTGGTGAAAGAAGATAAATTCCAGAAGACGCAGAAAGCTAAGCATGCTTTTGATTCCGACTCTTTGTGGGATTTTGTGTTTTTGAATTTGCTGTGTGAGTTTTGGGAAGAATGCCTGAGCTCAATTATGTGTAAGTTCTGCCCATTAGGCTTCATGAATTCTGCTGCACTGAATTTAAGGAGCAGAACACTAGATGTTACCGAGTCAGTAGGGATCTAAAGCGGAAATGATGAAAGGCTCAAGGGGGTCAATAGGGCTGGTCATTCTGGTATATCCAGCTCAAGTCTAACATGCTTGGGATTTCTGTTGGGACATGCGAAAATTGATTACCTGATTACTCAGGAGCTCTAAGCAATTTCTCTGTAGTGGGAAGTTGCTGGGAAAGTTTGAAGAGATCCCTGCAGGAATAGCTTTTCCATATTTTCTCCATCTCCAGAAGCAAGCTCTCTGCTGGGTTTGGGTTTTTTGCTCTTTGTATTCTTCATTGGTTGTTGGGATATCCACATTTGTTGGCCATGATAGCCCACAGGGTGAGTATCTGGAGTGAGCTGATCTGTTGAAGGTCCTTAGGTTTATTTCTGCCACAATATTATAGATGAATTCCTGTATGTATACCTAAGGTCCTGCTGTGTAAATCCATCTGATCATAACCTGCAATACTTTGTGTGCATACAACTTGTGTGTACCTCCTTTTTTGGTGACAGGACATCACCTCAAGTCAGGAAGGTATGATTTGCATCAAGCTGGGAAGGATTGGAGAGCTGCACAATCTGCTGAGTGATAATAGTCCAACCTCTCCATTATAAATTTCAAGACTGCTGTTAATCAGCAACATTCTCCTAGCTATTCTCTGACCTTTTTCAACAAATTAAGCGAAGCATGTTTGGAGATAAAACTTGAGATATAAGCACACAGAAGATACCAGAATATACTGTTGCTCTGCCCATCCAGTGCAGTGGCAACTTATGGCATCATAAATGATGGCTAAGGAAATTTGGCGATATAATCTACACCCTAGGATATACAAACTAAAGACCAGGTTGTTTTCTTGCACACAATTGATTCTGAGATACAGGCAAACATCATCAATTGGACACCGTGTGTTGTGGTTTGACATAATATTTACCAAAGTGCCTAGAGAGTGTGGAGAGTTTGTTTGGAGCTCTTGTAGTACTCATCCACCGTAAGTGGTACTGCACCACCATAGTAGTCGATGAGGAAAATGTCCAAGATGATGAACTTGTAGAAATAAAACTTGTGTCCCTTTGGCCACCCTGCAAAAGTCATTCAATCCACAAAAACAAAGTTGCATATCCAGTACTTCACTATGCCATCATCGCTTCACAGAGCAATATATGAGACAAGAGATTGCAGCATTGACTAAGAGAACTGTTGCAAGCACTGATCCAACTTCTAGACAATCGTCTGGCTGTTTGAAATTCCAATCTCTCCACATGATATAACTGGATAGAAATCCCAAAATTGCAAGATTGACCAAAATTTTACATTTGACAGAATGGATAGGACATCTCAGTCACCTTGCATTTCAGGATGCTTCGAGAACATAGCTTGTGCTGCAAGGTCCAATTCATCTGCACTTGTCACTTGAATCACCTGCATAATCATTACCTGTTACGTACTCTGCTGACTTGTAATGGGTAACCATCTTTTCAGTATCATCCCATGTCAAACTGAGAAACTTTCTCTGACAATGCCACTTCAAAGGATATACATTGAATTATGTGTGAATATTCTCAGGAGAACACCATCAGGAGTGGCCCCCTGATGACCAGCAGACATACAGCTGGACATAGAATGCTTCATATGAGGAAGCTTAAGGGCTTTTGTATTAGCTCATTGTCTATTTCAACCTAACAGTACTGTGCAATCCCCCTCTTTGAGAAAAGACCCCAGAAAGTTAGGAAACTAGAAATGATCTCATTTTTCAGTCCTTCCATCTGATAAACAGTGTAAACATTGGTCCCTTCAAAGCCACTGCTTCAAAAGCTCTTACTGTTACCACAGAAGCAAAAATTCCTATGGAATTTTCCAGAAGGCCCAGAAGCATGAGTATAGTACCCAATCTAGCAAAGAGCCGAACTGCTGGTTCCCAGTGTAACCATCAGCACATAGCTGTGCCCAAATTCAAGGCAAAGTGATACAAAGTGTCTCATCTTTGTATCCTCCTCATCACACAATACTGACCCACCTCAGGTATCATAACATACCTTCTTCTCTTCTGTTGCAATCTAACTTCATGCAAGAAAGAACAGGAACTAACCTTGCCAGTCAGAGTGAGGCGAGCACAAGTGGGGTTTTCAACATCAGTGCTACCACAGGTGCCAATAGGGGCTTCACTTAGTGAGAAGGAGCACCGTGGGTCACGCTCCAAATCATTAGGAGTGGGATCCAACTTTGAGAGATAGAAAAAAGGGGTGCCTGTGGAATTCCCTGGTTCTCCATCGCTGAAAGACGCAATATTCCTGTAAGAAATGTTACCAACAACTTCCACCCATCACTCAATAGGAATTCCCAACTGGTTCCAATTCCAGTCAACTTATGAGCAACCAAAATACAAAGAAGGGTGTTTAGAGAACAGTGGAACTTACCCCCATGGTGATCCGCCCAAGTGGATGGAGATTGTGCTGCCAAAAAATCATGCAAAACTGACCTCCTTAGATTCCTGGCGTCTCTCTCTCTCCATGACTGTTATTTCTGGCATATGGGTGTTTCCACAATTCACTCATCCTCTTGTATTTCCCAAGCACAACAACATGAAGTTTGAAATCTCCTACCAACTGAAACATGGAAAAATTTCTGTTGCATCTGTACCAAGCTTCTAAACACATTATTGTGCACCAAAAAACCAAATAGAAGAGAAACAAAGATTTGTGAATATTCCTAATTGGAAATCAGCCATAGAAAGAAACAGTCATCTGGTTGCATTGGATGCAGGAAACATTCCACAGGAAGATACTTGGGCAGGCAAAATTCAAGGTGAAAATCTTTGATAACATCTTTAGTTCAATCACACAACACCCTATCACTTTGTCAATCCCTCGCACAAAATTGGCCATGTCAAACACCAAATGGGGCTACACCAAAGCCAGACCAAAAGACGGAAGAAAGAAACGACCAAAAAGGAGAAAAACCTGAGAACGCCCCAGTCATTCTGAGACACCAACCAGCGCGCCATGCCTGCTCCATCCGATGGATCGGGCCTTCTTTCTCCTGTCCTCAGCGTGACTGCCGCCACCAACCCTCCTCTTCTTTCAAACCCTTGAACAACTACCAACACCAAACACAGCAACAACACCATCCAATTCATACTCATACTGCTTGTTTATCTCTGCAACTACTACTACTACTTCTCTCCTGTCTCTCTCTCTACAAGGCTATAATGCAACTATGTGTCTGCCTTTCGCTCGATCTCTTTCGATGTCTCTTTGTACAAAAACACCGGACCCAATGTCAGAATTGTTACTCAAAACACAACGAAAAGTTAATTTTGGTGACTGGACTCTTAATGCACAATCACAATCGTCGGCCATGAAAATTAAACGAGCAGGCAGCAGAATAGATTCCTTGGAAGGTTCTAATAATTTATATCCTTGATTTCTTCTTCTCCTTCGTCATCATTGTGACGAAATCTGTGTGGGATCGAATAAGTGCATGGTGGAGGAGACTGCGAGAAACGTCTTTAGGGTTTCAAACCCCACCAAAACCCAAAAGCACAGTAAAGAACTGGTAGTGTAGGATAAGGACCGAGAAATGGGCCCTTCTGGGAATGACTTACCCCTTTAGAGGTCCTTATCCAGCGCAAAGATCTGATACAATTTTAACGGCTGCGATTTTGTTTGAGAAGGTCAGGAGAAACCTTTGTGTAATAAGGTGCCTTACAACAGACCCTCAATCTTATCAGGGCAGTTCTCAAGATTCATAACTGTGGTTGTAGAAAATTCAAATAACGGGTTCTGGTATACACCTAATTGTGGTTCTCAAATTATTGAAAAAAAAAAAGAACTGAAAAAAAAACCGCCATTTCTTTACAGGTTCTTTCATTAAAATTAAAACATCAGCTTTTTAAAGGCTTTTGAAATAACTGAGATTGGCAATTCCTTGATTTTGATTTTTTTCCAAAGAACTGGAAATGATGGTTTTTTGATTCTGTACTATTTAAAACACCAGAACCAGTAGTTCTTTAAAAATTCAAATAGTCACACAACATTTAGGCTTTACCCATCATAAAGCATGAGGCAAAGGCTATAGTGAATCCATAGGTAGTTCACGAAGCATAGGGGGCATAGGGTTCTTAAACCTACTCCTCTAAGAGTGGGCATGATCTTCTACTTGTAAGATCCCTACTCCTTAGTAGGCATAAGATCCCTCCCACTTTTGAGTAGTAGGTATAATACCCCAGTATTCATGAATATAAGGTGAACACCAAATACTCTGGGACATTTCTGTACTTTACATGTGCATTATCATCATGAGTGATGATATAACTTTGTAAGTGGATTTCGCTTTCTTGTATTTAATTTTGTTTGTTTTTGCTACCTACCCACTAACAACCTTCTTGCACTGGCCCCATAACCTCCTGCAAAATAATACTTTGGATTAAAAAAATTTCTTAATTGAGAGGAAGTTTTTTTCTTTTTTAGTTGAATGGGTAGGGTGATGCCTCATAAGTGTAGTATTATTATGGGGGAATTGGTAGTAGCCCCCACAACCCATAATTCTTGTTATTCAGGTACTCTACAATGAGCCTCTGAAAAGCTAAGTTGAAGAGGAAGAGTGAGCACTGCAAAACAGGTTTCTTCAGGCAGGTAAGGGAGCTGAAAATACAAAGGAAAAATCCAGGCAGTGCTTTACACTAACAGATGAGTATATGCATATAAAGCTATAAGACCAGTGGTTGAAACAGAGAACAAGAAAGGGGGTTCAACCCTTACTTATTCTTTTAGGTTTGAGTTTGCCATTGGGGATGATTTTGTATTTATGATTTTTGGTTATTGGAGGCTCTCTTGGGGTGTAATCTTAGTTTTTTGATGGAGAGAGGGAGCAAGCAAAAGGGTTTTCAAGTGCACACTGCCCTTGAACAAATTTGAGCTGAATTCTCTTCACCCTAATAATTTTCTCAGTCTGGCTTCATTTACCACCCACAAGGAGAGACTTCTGAAAATCACTATCATGGGTTGGAAAGGAAAGAAATAGAGAAGTCTGGCTGATAATGGAAGGCATTTACAATGGGCATTCACAAAATTTGAAGAATGCCACAAACCAACGTGTGATTGCTGTCCAGTCATTGGGGAGCTTGCATCAGAGGTGGCATTGACATCATTCACAGCTTGTGACCTCCATTTTTGCACCAAAGATGCCAGTTTCTCTGTGAAAGAGGTTGGTTGATCTCACTGGAACTGCAGACCTTGGTCAACCTGCAACAGCTGCCTAGACTCATAGGCTATGAGAGCAGAATGGATTGAGCTTGCACTCGCTGGAAGGAGATTCACAGGTTTGGTGATGAATTCAGTGCGGTTTGCACAAGGCAGGTCTGATTCAAGAGCAGAGTTGGTCATTGGCGGTTGAGAATTTCCCAACAGAACTTGCCAGTAAGTCTCCCAGCTTGATGTGGTGAGAACGAATGCAGTGTTGTTAAAATCTTGCAATTTGACAATGGCCTAAGGTCTGGAGTGCATTGGATTATGGAACAGTGCAATGCTTATCTTGTAAATACAAGCTTCAGTCCTCTCAAAACCATAGTACTGTGATTGCATTCAAGAAAAGTATCTGCTTCATTTGTTATGATTTATAGAATGGTGGTGGCATGCACCAATCTTCAAAACTACAAAAAGTGTCAGAAAGGAGGCCGAAAACCCTAAAGAGTGAGAGTGAAGAAACAGTCAATCACACTCAGTTGCCAAAGTTTGCAGCATGCTTCTTCTACCAAGTCATAAAGGTAATACCAGTCAGTATCATATCTCCCCAGTCACACACACTTACTGAACATGTAATTGAAGTTTTTGTTTTATATTATTGCAAAAGTTCATGTACATGACAAAGAAAAAAGCACATGCTATTGCTCAAGAGGAAGGTTGCAAATTTTATAAATTGAATCATAAACCCAAGTTGATTTCTATGTTAACTTCAATTGTAGGCTTCAAACAGAAACAACCCTTGAACCTGACACCATATATACACTGATGTTCTTCACACACATATATACAAGTGCCTGACTAAAGGGAGTTCTTTTTTTCTTTTCCTTCATAAAGCGCTAAACCCAAACCTCCTTAACCTTAAATTGCAAGAACAAGTTTGACCCCTAAATGTCAACAAGAGCCCAAGAAAGATGAATTGATTGATGCACTGTGAGACTCAATGCTTATACTGAACTAACGCTGAGCTTACCCTGGGCAAAACAAGTTAGGTTACCCCTAAATTTTCGAGCTCCACCTTCACACGTGTGAAGTAGGTCTCATCAGGCTGCAAAGGATTCAGATGGCAAATGATTTAGTACAGACTCTTGCAAATTCAGTCCACTATGTGATGCATCCAACCTTAGCACAGATTCCACAAGCCTGGTATAGCAAGAGAGTCTCATACAAGAAGCACAATTCCCTTACCAGAACTCAGTCTACATTCTGCAGATGACTTCCATGTCTAATGATGTATCCAAAACACTTTGATTTAATGCTGAGAAAGTGGTTTCAACCCAATCCTCTCTGAAACCCCTAATCTCCAATTTCTGTTTGGAAGGGAAATCAGATTTTAGGTTATTTATGGACTTGAGGAGGTCCTGCCAACCCTACCTGGCACACCCTGTCCTCACAGAGGCCAAAATTGCACCAACCATTGACACCCCTTTGACAGATTGTGAGAACAAGTTAGAATTGCTTACATATCCGAAATTAGTAGCTCCTCCCCATGTGCTGGTCTTATGGTGAACCCCTGCCCACCTGCAGCAACCATAGATTTTCCAGCTTAGACATTGGAAATTAAGTATCTTTTTGGAGCACAGGAATGATTTATTAGCTGTCCACTTATCCTAGTTGAGAGGCCTTAGCTCACCAACTAGTTTAATCTCCTCAGACTGCAATATAAGAAAACTGCCACTGATCAACATGTGGAAACAATTCTAGAGACAACACAAACCCAATCCTAGGCAAGAAATACGTGTTTTATAGCCTAGTCAATTTTTCATAATATCCTTAGAAACTTACGTGACAACATTGCTTTGGCCGGTGGTGACAGAGGTCCCAACTCTGAATAGGAGGCGTCGCTCCCAAGCAGTTTTCAAAAGGGTAAGCACTTCTTCACCCTCCCTGTTTCTGGGCAGAAAAGCAACCCTCCGTGTCCCTTTGTATCGCTTCCCTGGATTTGGATGTTCTGCAGACTGGTCACAGATACTTTTTTAGCATAAACCTCCAATAAAGATCAAGAACAGAATGACCGCCAAGGAACAAAAGAAAATGCTGAAGTGCATGCCACATTTACCATAACTGAACACAAAAGTTAGCCAGAAAAAAGTCAGCGCTTGAGTACTCTTTTGATACCCCTATCACAGCACATAGTCACAATCAAGCACAATGGTAATTGACAAACTGCTATCAAGACATACTTATACATTTTTGCATCCTACTGTTCAAGCATTGCTTCAAGAGGTCAGTTCACAATGCACTGGTGATAGGTAATCCTCCAGGATTCTGACCTAAATCTCTGAGTGCCCAAAACTTCTGATTTGCAATTACATTCCTATTACTGATGGTCAAATGGCTCACCTCCCAGCAAATTAGTCTACATCTTCCAAGGTTGCATGCTGTATTGATTTTCAACAATCATACTTGTCAAGCAAAAGCCTTACAGCCACTTTCATGGAAACTATTGCACAAAAACATGTCAAGACAGACAGAGGCAGAAAACAGACCTGTATCCCATTTGGGAAGTTGTAGGATATCCTGATGATATCTGTGTCTGGAAAACCTTCAAGACCTCTTCCAGCTTCAGGAGTTCCAGCAAGAATGTACTGCACAGTCATTGTACCCGGTGGTTGTGTTCCGATGATGAGTCCATAAGATGTTGAGCATTCAGGACAAGTAGGCCGGGTCTCAAACCATTGAGCAATACAATCTCTGTGATAAGTGTGCATGCATTTTCGCAACTTCACACTGTCACTCTGACATAAGCTGCTGACACAAATTGAACATTCTTCTTCTTCACTAGTCTCCACATAGGAAACCAAATCATCAGGGTTATATGAGGACAACAAAACTGGTTCCGGGTTTGGGACTTCAGGATATGAGATGGGTGGGGATGATATTGTTTGCTGTGAGGTGGAGGCAGACCCCTGTACTTGGGGTAAAGGATTTGCAGCAGGATGTGGTATGTTCAAGCGGCGTCGAACTTTACGGCGGTAATGAGAGGAGAGATTTGTCTGGAAAGCATCAGCTTCAAAGTGAATGGAGAATGTATGGTGGTGAATGGAAATTACAATGCCGGCAGGAGCATCAGGCTGGTTTTGCACTAAGCTGTTCTGGCATTGGTTCCAAGCCCACTCAATTTGTGAAGTTGCAGCTGCATCATAGGACTGCCAGCTCTGAGACTGTGTCTCCCACCACTGCCACCGGCCAAACCCCACATCTGCAGCTGCTTGTCTTCTCATTGGTCTGGAGTGCTTACTTCCATGACTCAACTGCAAAGCACAAAATCACATAAATGGGTGTACACCAAAGAGTCACTAGATCAAAAGCCTAAACCCAAAAAAAAATGGTCCATGGGGAGCCTCTTGATGTGTTTGCAGCTTTTGTTCATGGCACTCAAAAACAGGAACAGAGATCAAGAGAAACATGCAAGGGAAGTCTTGCAGACAATGAATTGCAGCAGTTGACAAGAAAATCCAGTTGACAGGCAACAAGATTATGGTAATCTCTACTATCAAGTAGAGTTGTGTAATGGTTATCTGCTTGTAAAAGCAAATGGCTTTAGTGATACGGCAGCATTGTAGACACCCTGCTGCTATGAAAACAAGAAGAGGTTCTTTGATAATAAAAGCATGTCCTGTGGGGGGTTTGTTTTTGCTATCAATAGATGGTTGTAAGCCATTCTTCATGAGAAGACACTTCAAGGGATCAGAGGAGCAAGTTTGATTCCAATATGATTCCAAACCGCAAAAGATCAAGCAAGCAAACATCCGGTAAGAGAAGATTCATGAACAAACATTTGATGAGGAAACCTAAAGTGATGATAGTGCAGGTCTTCCAGCATAGGTCGTCTTCGGTTTGATTAGCTTGCAGCAAGCACAATGCTGCATTTTTTGCAGTTTCTTTTACTCCTCAGTGCTTGCTTTCTCTGAAATCTGCTGCGTCCAAGAAGACGAGGCATGAAGAAAGAGAAAGGGGAAATGGGGTTTTCCTTACTTGCACTGGTGGCTGCGCTTTGAAAGTGATGGAGTGGGTGAATCCCGAGGTGGATTGTATGCACAGGTTGACAGAGCTTTCGCCCGCGTTATACGCAGCTTCGATGGCGGCACTGCAAGCGGCTGTGTAGGGCTTCCAACGGAGATCGTCGGTCATCCACTCCCACTCTATCGTCATCGCCATGGCGTTTTCTCCTCTTCCTCCCTTGCTCTTCTTCTTCTTGCTCGTTTTTTTTCTTGTGCTTCACCCCTCTTCCTCGTCTCTCTCCTCCCCTATTATGTCGTTCACATCAGTGCAATTACGTGGTGTGCAAGGATCATCATACAAACGGGAATTACTGTGTGACTGGTCTCAATCGGGCGATGCGGCAATGGCAGAAATTGCTTCCACTGTTCTTCTTTGGAATGCAATTTCTGTTGAACAGTTGTCACGGGGGAAGCGAAGGTGCTTGCTTGCTTCCTCCGGCGGCAGACGATTTGAGTGATGTGCTTGTCGTGCTATGAAGGTGCGTGCGTACGCGGAAAACGACGTCCCCAGTGAGCGGTCAACCCTGATTCTAGCTTCTCCTCTTCTCTTACCAGAAAGACCTAGAATCAGGGTTTGCAGTTTGCGCATTCGCACGCCTCTCTCCACGTGCATCTTCGATGTGTCCCCTCTCTGGACTTCATTGTCACCATATGTAAGATGAAGCAGCAGCCATTGAGATTATGATGCAGCTTGTCCTTAAGATCACAATTGCAACTAACTTTGCTCATCTGCTATATAGATGTGTATGCTCTCTTGTGCAGGCACTTGGAAGGTTTCAACAGAGCTAGCAACCTCTGTCTATGTGCATCTTTGATGTGTCCCTCCTGTACTTCAGTGTCAAGATCTGTGAGATCAGCAGCAGCAGTAGTTGAGATTTCCATGCAGCCTGTCGTCAAGATCACAATTGCAACTAACTTTTCTGCTCATCTGCATAGATGTGTGTGCTCTCTTCTCGAGGTACTTTGAAGGTTTCAACAAAGCTTGCAAACTCTTTCCATGTGCATCTTTGATGTGTGCTTCCCTCACTCCACTGACTGACATATCTGTGAGAGTAAGGAGCAGCCTGTAAAATTGATGCTCTCGTTTTCGCGTTGCAGCCGGCAATTATGTCGTGCGAGTGGGAAGTAGGCGCGCGGGATTCAGAAAAGCATCATGCGATTCTGCTCACCTCTCCTTCATTCATCTCGCCCGCATGTTTGGTACCTACTTGTTTTTCTATAACCCTACCTTGTTCTTCCTCCATTCTTCCTCCCTATTCTTGTTCTTCTTAGTGCCCTCTCTCTCATTCTTCTTACTCCATCCTTTCTGTGTATCATCAGTCAGTCAGTCAGTCAGTCAATCAGTCTGTGCACACGTTTGCTCGCTTTGATGTGCTGTTTTTCTCCCTCAAGGATCCATCAGGCCTTGGTAGCATGAAGATGCAGAGAGAAGGTTCGTGGGATTTTTGTCAGGGGCTTTTGCTCCAATGCTTCTCAAAGAACATTGAACCAGAGTCTTTCTTTTCAATTTTGTGAGGTAGGTGGACTGGCAATCATCCACAAGAGGACTTAGCTGAATTTGGGAACAAGTCATTGAGGAAAGTAGATTTTTTTGGGGAACCCCACTATATTCTGGTGACATGCTAGAAGCTATGGTCTCAATCTGGAAATTTCTACTTTTTTTCCCCCTCAAAATATGGTGACTTTCCACCATTTTTGCACAAAATACCTTTGTTGCATTCACAGCCCCTTTTTTTGTGTCACCAAGTGGTGAGATTTTGCCAAAAGAAACAAATGTGGCACAGAACCCTTACATTCCTTCTGGAAAGAGTAGGTATATCCCCAAAGGACAGTTGCTCCAGGCTGTCAGGAGGCGCCTGTATAAACCCCAAATTATTGCAACCCCTCCCTCTTAACACCTTGGCAAAGATGATGCTGCAGAAGATGTTGTAACACGTTGTCAGATTGATTCTAGGGTTTCTAATTTGCAGCTACTAAGGTCTGTCTGGAGCTGGATGATGACAGGCTTTATGGTCTTTATGCTTTATGCTTTAGAGACTTAGAGATTTGTGTTGGCAGCAGGTTGCTTTGAAGCTTTCCAGCTGGCAAGCACTGCCTGGCAAGTAGTTCTGCAATCTTTGCAGTGAGACATTGTGTACTGGGAAGGAACTGGACCAATCACATTTTACAGAGGAAACTCTATTGACATCTCTCTCGTACAACTGTGGTGAGTCATTTCTCACAACATGAACTCCATATCATGCTCTCCTCATGTTTCCAGTCTGGCTAATCCTTAATAATGAAGGATCATTTATGCACATGGCATTTGTAATTCTCCAGTTTTCTCTCTGGTCTGTTTATGATCAACAATATGCTCATCTTCTATAACAGTCTTGAAGTGTCTGTGTTTTATTCAGCTGTCCACATTTGAACCAGGATCCTGAATGTACCTCAATGATTTTGCCGTGTTCCCTTGTCAATGTAGTCTGCTGTTGATATGTTTTTATCCCTTCAGGGCCTTCACTGTCCTTCTGGCCTGTTTGCCTGTCATTTCTTGCTTTCTCAATGTTTATTATTTTTGACCTTTGACACTATCTCATTTCTTGCCTTCGCTCAGTGATTTGCTCTTGAACAGCTTTTGCTGCAATTGGAAGTGATGCAGCCACCAGCATCTAGTCCAGCCTTTGTCTTGAATTTCTGCAGATCAATCTTGTTTCAGTGTTTGATACTCGTTCATGTGATGCGTTCCAGAATACAATGTGTACTGCAGTCTCCTCCTCCACCCAGATCACGCACTCCTCGATGACTCTGGGACTTCCAGTAATGAGAAACCATTTACAACTTCCTGTCTTACCACCTCAGCATATCACCTTTCATTTTACAAACCCTTGTTCATTTTACACCAGCCTAGGTATTTGGTGATGTTGTCTCATCTAAATCCCTGGATGTCCAACAAAGACAGATCTATACTGGCCTGGTCCATAACAGAAGCTATGGAGAGTATAGATCTGCACAGACAGAGGTGAGGGAGACAACAATGAAACATGAACTCCTCATCTCCTTCACTGCCCTGTGCTTCATGAATTGGTTTGAGACCTCACACTGCTGTCTCCATTCTCCAGTCTCAGGCTGTCCAACAGCAACTGTTCAAGATGTTTTACTGAACCTGCCACACAAAGTGCTCTTGGCATGAGGTAGTGTAATTTGAGGCATGTACATTCTTGTTATAGGAGTAATAATGAAATCTGTACTTCCTGCTTATTGTGGGTGATGGTGGCAAATTGGAAGCTATCTGTGGTATTCTTGGGGCTTCTTCCACTCTCCAATGGTCTCCTCAATTCCATTTGTCCTCTCTAGAAAGAATCCATTTTACAGCTGCTGTTGCAATTTTTTATTGATTCAACTGGAGCACCTGAGAGGAGAGGAATTACTCATTACTAAGCCCTTCCACCCAGAGGCAGAAGAAGAATTTGGTTAGTACAGTGTGTTGATGAAATCCTTTGCCTACTGCACTGATCAACCATGCAGGCGTGATGCTGCACTGTTGCAGAAATTCTGTAGAATTGAAGCTATGAAATCAAAGTAGTGCATGCCTTCCATCTACCGCCTGCATGGCTACAGGCTGCACTTCTTGAACAGATACCTCTACACTTCTTGACACATGCATTCAAAATGCCCAAGAGCTATGCCTAAGGCATCAAAATATAGATGCTGTAATTGGTGTGGCAGTGAAGGCATGGCTGTCTTCAGATCAACCTTATACTGTTCCATGTTTTGCTTCTCCCCACCTCCTAACTTCCACTTGGAACATTCATCTGAGCAAAACCTTTAGGACTGTGTCAGGTTCTTGGGGTGGCATTCTGTCTCATCACAATATCCAGATGGGTATGCTCAAATCATGAGATTTACAAAGGGAGTTGCAGTTGCTGGATGGAGCTTGGAAGGTTAGGAGATGGGCATTTTCGGGCTGATGAGGTGAAGGGGAGAGAGAGAGAGTGTGTGTCTGTGTGTGTGTGTGGATGGATGGGTTGGGTGTCTTATAACATACATATAGTACCACCTTCGGAGCTTTCCACATTAATTAGATTTTTTTTCCAGAAATGTTGATTTTTTTTAAAAAATTTAAAGAACGAATGTTTGTGAAGGAAAAATGATAATATTTTAGAATACCAAGGAATATTTTACATTTCCACATGGAACTGGTGATTTTGATCAATTTTTTTTGATGTTGTGTCATTGATTAGCATCTCAAAAGTGATTTAACATTCAATGATGACAGGCTTTTAGAACCTGTTTGAATTTTTTTAATATATTTTTAAAATTTAAATTGATATCGAATAAAAATCCAAGTCCAAGTGTGGCGGAAAATAATTTAAAATTTTTTTTCGAAATTTGACAATTTTTTCACCAAAATATATATGGCGGAAGAATATTCCCTTTTATTTTATTTTTCACATTTTGACAAAATTTCTCACCAAAACAAAAAAACATGAAACCTTCAAAAGATTGTATGTTTGTTTCTTTCATTCTCAATCTCTTCTTTTTTACAGGCCCAGAATGTGCATAACAGCATGTGAAGTCTATAATGGGCAGCACCAAAATGTCTCTGGGCATCTCCAGACAGACCTTGAATGGGCAATCAGGGGAAAAAAAAAAGCAGACAGTACCTTAACCTAGGGTCAGTTTCCAAATTGACAAAATGAATAATTATTTTTTTCCAAAAATGATTTTTTTTTAATTTAAAATTATTATTTTTTCCATCATATATTATAATATTGTGACATGAGTAGTGAAATTATTCAGAGGGTAGCCTATGATAATTATGACGATTTTCAACATGTCAAATTTATATTTTCACAAAATTTCATTTCACTATTTTGAGAATTATTTAAGGACGAAACTGACCTTAGGATAAGGTACTTTTGTGCTGCCTCCTGCAATAAGGACCCTTTTGTTATTTAAGGTCTTGTCATTAAGTATGTTTAGGGTATGTTCCCATGTGTTCCGCTCACCCACTATCTAACTGCAATAATTTGGTCAAATTATTGCAAAAGGGTTTCTCTGTTCATGTTACTATTTCTCAACCCACTTTGAAAGAACCCACACCTGGTATATTGCAGGTGTAAAATATGTGATCTGTAAATGGACAATGTCCTTTATCAATGTCCAATTGCCTATTTTGGTGCCTAAACTAACTGCTCATTGAACCTCAAATGCCCAATTAATAAAATTCATCCAAAAAAAACTTAATTCATGCTGCATCTTATTATATTATGGGCTCATTTAACAAATTAAGTGTGTTCATTAAGGACTAGATCAAATGCAATTGAAGCCATGCAGCATACATGGAAACATGTATGTAGCAAATTAGTGGTCGTTTAATGCCCACATTGTGATATAGTATCATGAAGCAAGTAGTTATGGTTGAGTCAAGGACATCCCACTAAAAGTTTCTTTGTTAAAATTTGAAATTTGCAAAAAACATTTGCACCCAAGAACTAAAATTGAACAAGCAAGCAAACTATGCACTTTAAGTTCATCTAGCTACAACATTGTGCTAGTGTTTGTGAGAAGTGTTCCCTACAAGGGAGAAGATCTTGTAGACGTTCACTCAAATGGCAAACATTGCGAGGGAGAGTCTGATGTGGCAACTATTTGTCAAGATACAAACAAATTGAATGCAATCAAAGTTTTAGTGAGGATTCTAAATCTAACTCATTAAAGTATAAAAGGTAGTTGTTTCAATGTGCATAATGTGAATATTCATTGTTAAACCTCAACTAGCAAAGTTTGTCAGCATTTAATGACATCACAATTGGCTCCCAAAGGTTGAACAATGGAAGGGGACTATGCTAACTTTGATCAAGCCATCTAGCCCATTGCTTTGATGTGATGAACTTACAAGTGCCAAATTTACAAGCACATTTAATTTCTAGAAATTAATACAATTTCTTTCTGTAGCATGCTTTAAACCATGACAACAACAAAAATGCTACTCCAAGAACAAACACACAAGGTGACATTGATGCCTTTCATTAGTCATAATGTGAGTCTAAGGAAACTAAAATGGGAAATGTTCATGCCATTCAAATTCTACCAATTCAACTTAATAAGCAAAGGGAAGGCATTTATAAAACTAACAATTTAGATTATTCAAGTTTAACTACAATGATGGAAGCAATCAAATATGGATTCAAAATTTCAAGTGCATGTCAAATGTTTGGTGTGCCTATCATGTATCTACATAATCACTTATACATGGGTTTATACAATCATGAAAAATAGGCAAAACATGTGTATTACACAAAGAAAAGGAGAACACACTTGTTTTGCATGTGAAGAAAGTGCAAGCAATTGGGCATCCAATCACACCCACAGAATTCAAATTGAAGGTGGTCAAAATTACACAAAAAAAGACCATTCCTTTCAAGAATTGGATTTCAAACTAAGGGTGGTTTAAATGGTTGAGGAGGTGTAATCCTAACCTATCATTGAGGGTCACCTAGGGTTTGGAGGTTGGTCATGTAAAAGATCTTTGCCCAACAAATGTTGCGTCATTTTATAGCAAAAGTTTACAATGCACACTATCAATCAGAACAAATTTGGAATTGTGATGAATCAAGTGTACAAGCTAAAAAAAATGTAGATGTGTGGGTTTTACTTAGGAGATGTTATAAATTCATGTATTTGACTACACTACACAAGAGGGAGTGGTTGTCCATGTTGTTTCAACAAAACAAGATAATCACTTCCAAATTTTTACATCTTTAAGTGTAAATATTTTTTCCGAAATTTTATTGAAAGGTGTGAGATCAAAACTACAATGGCTATGTAGCTCAATGTGTGGATGATCACGATTCTTTTTGACAAATGGGTTTCGCATTTTATCACATTTGTTCATGCATGTGCATGTAAATTAAGTCCAATTAACCGTCATTTGTTGGTTTTAAATGACCACAACTCACATGTTACAGTACATGTTGCACATAAAATAAGATGGGTGAAGTTGGATTTCATTACTTTGTAATCGCACATAAGCCATGTTTTTTAACCACTTGATGTTGCATTCTTCAAATTGTTCAAAACAACATTTAAAACTTATAGGGATTTGTGAACCCTATCTAACAAGGGAAAAGGTGTTTGGAAAGAAGACCAAGGTAATGGGTTTTTTTAGCACTGAGAAAAACATTGAATTCACACAACATATGTAAAGAGTTTGAAGCAATATTGATCTAGCCTCTAAACCTAAACATTATGATAAACAAAATGCAACCAAATGAAACATTTGTGAAAACAAATTTCACAAATGTAAAAACACATGATCCAAGATTCCATGCTAAGATCCAAGCTAATGAACTTTTACTAATGATTGTCTATTAAAATGCCTTTTTGTAGAATTGCATCTAGAATTTGCAATTTCAACATGACAACAACCATTGAGAAACGAAAAGTTCAATGAGAAAGCAAAGAGATGACGCACATGGCTTTGGTTGAACTAATGTGTGTCCGTCGGCAACTTGCAAATTCAATTCTAATGAACTAAAACTTGGTCATTTACAAAGTCATTACAAGAAGTTCCAATAGTTGCAAGGAGGCAAGATTGAAAAAAATGTGGTTGATTAGCACCATCGTTGTGTGATTAAATGGCTATAGTTAGATTATTGGGTGTTGGTTTAAAAGTCACATTTAAATTTTTGCAATAATGTAGATGCAATTTTGACAATGAGATGATGCACCACACAAGAAAATTTTGACACATTTAAATAAATAGTGGTGGTAAGTTTTGCAAGATCCATGAAACATTATTCAAATTAGTGCTCCTCTATATTCACAAGGAGCTGCCATCTATAAAAAATCATTATGATTTAGTATAGGTTGATATATATATAGGAGGGCCCATATTAAAAGTATAATCCAATCTCATTATGTATGTTCCTCTTGAATGCCCATAATGGGTATTTAGGCTTTTAGACTTTGATATTTTATTTTTAATTCAAAGTTGCACAAAAAATTGTGATTCCACTTCTCTTTGAATATTCATTCATTTACTAATGTAATGATTTTTTTTCATCCTAAGCCCATTTGAATTGTTGTGCTTTATAAACAGATTGTCCATTTACATACCACATACCTTTGGTAGTTAATGCAACCCACACCAAGTGAAAGTATTTTTGCACTTGTATAACCAATTTGTGAGGTAAGGTGATTGACATTTGTTGGTTTGGTGGGTATCTTGAATTCTCAAGGGCATATGGGGAACCTAGAAAAATAGTGAGCTAGCGTTTCAACATTTTACAAAAGAATCCCAACTATTTTAGTGAGAGGTACTACAAATAATGGATGACTGAGAGATCATGGAAATTTACCCTTAATCTTTTGATATTTTCCAAGAGTATTGTGATAGCCTAATGGTTAAGATTGGTTTTACCTTCTAAGTGTAGAATTTGATTCTCTTGAAATTTGGCATACGAAGCTCAATAATTCATATTTTTTTGGCTTGCCCTTTAGAGGATTAATTTTTGCTGAATGGGAGTTGTAGGTACAATATTCAAAAGTTGTACTTCGTCCAAAATCAAAATATTGGATACTAGCCATGTACTACTTGTAGTGAAAATCCATTGACATTGTAACTGTACTCTTAACTTACTCCCCTCCAACTCATTTTTTTAGTTTCTTTTCCCATTGAAGCATTTTTACAAGGATTGATTATTGCTTGGGTCCACACCAATGTTATGCAAGTATATTGTAAATATATATTCTTACCCAAGATATATCCTTGGATAAGGTATATATATATGTATTTATTTTATTTATTTATTTATTTATTTATTTATTTATTGAATAAGGATATATTAACAGTCAATTTTCCATTATGTTAGGGTTTGGGTACACAAAAATATTTTTTTTGGGGTAGATGGGTATCTGGGTACCCCTTATCACATGCCCCTATTTTAAGGTAAAAAAAGGGTATGTACATTTATATATTTAATTAAAAATGAAAGAAAATGTTGACATTTTTAATTTTTAAAATCATTTTCAGAGATCAAATCCAATGTCAAAGTGCACAGGTCCCAGTGTTGGATTCATCCTTGATGAGGATAAATATCCTTACAAATGAACACTTAATGTATTACAAGATAATGGTATCATGGTTGACATTTGGTTCCTGAATCTAAAGACAATTTGTAATTCATCTTTGGGTGTCCAATAGGCTTTTGAATCATGTGATTCCATTAAATATCTGGTTAATCCAGATAAAAAATATACTTGCACAACACTGGTCCACACAACTCTCCTTTAACTTTCCCAAGTGCGAGCTATCATTTTCTTTCACAAACAACTTTCCCCAACTTGGTCCATTTCCTTGGAAAACCAAGGTACCCAACTTCCCCAAACTCCCCAAACTTACCCATTCTACATTGTCCTTCTATTCTAGATACTCCTTTTCTTTGTCAACTTCCTTGGATCCCACCAAGCTTTGCTCGCTTGACACCTTCTCATTCCACATATCTGGATCATCCATGAAACACATCCATCTTCATTTTTTTTATGTGAAAAAAAACTTGATCCTTTCAAATTTTAAGTGATGCCACAGAATGGAAAATTATTGTGATTGGTATGCCTTGTTATGGTCACAATTTGTGAAATATTTCTATATACTAAATCCCTCTTGGAGATGGGCTCTATGCATTTTAGTTGGTATATGGTAGTTATCTTGGGACATGATGCACTCAAAGAGCATCTTCAGATACCTTGCTTGACTTTGGAATTCATATGGGATTGATTCAGCCTATGTAACCCAACTATCCCCCATTCCTTTGTGCTCAAACACTAATGCCAATCTACCTATTTTCAATTCTCCAGGGTTCATATTTCCCCTTGCCATCCTCAAGAGATTAATGTAATATCATCGTCACATCTAGGATGTCATTTATTTTCATGTTGCATTTTTTTTCTGAACTATTTGCAACATAAATGGCATTGCTCTTCTAGGGCCCAATACCCATCAAGTGTGTTCTTCAAAGTATTGATGATATGTTCACAAGATTGGAATGAAGAAATGATTATCTAACTAAATTTCTTGAGATATTTTATCACTTAATGCTTCACCTACATTCTTATTGTTAGCCCTGAGTGTTATACAACATTTTACCACCCAAAAATACATTTAAACAAGACTCCACAAAGCTAATTTTCCATGCCCGTCATTGACTTGAATTTTTTGTGCAAAGGATCAGTGTTTCAAAACATTAGATTGCTGATTGCCATTCACTGTACAACTAGGAAAATTGACAAACAATGGATGTACTTAGAGGATAATCTTGCAATGAAACTCTGAAGTTCCCAGCAGTATAACACTGAATCCTCTTGGCAGAGTATTGACATCATTTTCTCAGGTAGGCAAAACAACAAATAAACAACAGAAAATTTCATCAAGTTGGCCCAAACATTTGCATCACATGTCCAATTCAAGTGAAAACATCACATGAAAACAAGAGAGAACAACAGTGCAGGAAGACAGATGCAGAACCATAAATCAACTGAGTTGCAAATGCCATAGTTAGTTATCATGTAGAGCCCATTGTTCACTGCGATATGGCTGAGTAGTTTCTCATGGGACATATCCAAGGAAACTGGCTCAAGAAAATGAGTCAGAAAGCAGTAGGTCCACACATCTCAACCACACAGCCCAATGTATATACTTAGTGGAGGTCTCAAGAATCATCTCCTTTCATTCTGTGCATATTTTCTTCACAGCAAATGGTCCTGAGGATGCATATTAGCAACAGTTCAACTGACCTTCAGATAACCAGGCTGTACATCAGTATGTAATTATTGGCTAGAGAGTGATTTCCTCTTTAGATTGCAAGGTGTTGTTATGCTCAATGTAATATGTGTATATACATGTGTATAATATATAGTCTTGAAAGTTCCTCTACTGTGAGGAAACAATGATGAAAACTGCTTCAGGATGATCTGCCTAAGGATATCTGGAATAACCAAGAAAGGCTATGGAAGCTTATGTGATGTACAACAAAACTGAACTTGATGCAATCAGGAAAGGTAATGAGATTGAAAATGCTAGTACCAAAGGAAGGAATAGCCTTGGTGCTGCTCTTTGGGTAAAGCCAGGGCAAAAGATCAAACTCCAGTGCACAGATGTGGTGTGCTGAAGCATGTGCAGCCTTTCATGATCAAGAGACAGGATCTTGATCCAAAGAATTCGGATGAGGATTCAGCCTACTGCTCCAAAAGCCTGCAACAGGCTTGCATGTCTTGCTTGCATGCATGACAGTAACAAAAAACTGCACACAAAAAACTGTCATGCATCCACACTCTATTGCAACTGATGTTTTTGAATGACATTGCCATGCCAGCCTCCTCCAAAGTTGATTAAGGTCAGGTGATCCACATCCTCATTGTGAACATGAGAGAGTCTCAACACAATCATGTGGCAGCGTAGCTGCACTTTAAGGAGGATTGGAGACTTGGTGCAAAATATTGCCCCCTGTTAGCAAGGCCCATCTCAGCTCATGCATGATCTCCAGGTTTGACTATGAATTGACTCTTGCCTTCCATCAGGGGACAGCATTCACATCAGGAGAGAAGAGTGTGGGTGTTATGGATTGAAAGGTGGAATCTGCCTGATGTGAAGGAAGCTCCTGCCATGTCCCCTCACCCATGTCATAGACCACCAATACCATGCTTGTGTCTGCAACAACAAAAATCTGGTTTCCATGTGCTACACAAACACCCCAGAAGCCCAGCTTTTTATGCAGTGATGGAGGCATAATTGTCAAGAGATTCCAGTTCTTTGTTGTGGCATCCAACACATAGACTCTGCCTTCTGCATCATCATTGTCCAAAGGTTCTACCACCACTACCATGTGGCCCCCACACAAAAGGGGTGTTTGGTGTGCACTACTGTCAGGAAGTTGAGAGCAGACTTCAATCCACATGCCTCTCTGCACATCATATGCTACCAGTGCATCATGTGACATCTCTGTGCCTGTCTTCTGGGCTGTGCAGTAAAGTAGCCCGTCGTAAAGAACTCCATCCTGTGTATCAAGGTAGAGGTCTTTGGGAAGACTCCCTGATTGCTGCCATGTATCCAGTAGTGAATCATACACCTCAGTGCTTTTGGATCTATATGAACTGCTGTTTCGAGGATAAGCTTCATTCCCTGCCATTACAATCTTGTAGGCTTTTGTAGATTCATCCATGATCATATGTGTTATGCATGGCCACCGCCACTTTTGGTTCATGGGAGGAAGCTCCCTCCATCTCTTGGTCACAGGGTTGCATACTGTCAGCCTCCCCATGTTGTTGCGATTGTAGAAACACAAAAGCCCTCCTACTCCTGACCACACTTGCTTCCCTGCCAGACAAGGGAGAGAAAGAGGTGGTAATTTCTGCCATGTGTTGGTGAATTTGCAGTACCCTGACCAATGAAACTCCCCATTTTCCAGCATTTTGACATTGTAGCGAACTGGGCCATAAGAAGGCCACTGTGAAGTATTCTCTGCATGGGTTTGGAGGAACAATGGGCAATGAATAAGTGATTGCCAGCGTTTGCACACAGTGACAATACAAGAGAGGTGAGGGAAAGGTATGTATGCAAGGATGTGTTCAAGAAGCTCCTCTGGCAATACACCCCAGATTGCCATATCCAGGTTGCCATCTTGCATCCAAGCTTGCTCCTTCACGACATGCTCAGGTGTAACCTCTGCACTGGCCTCACCTTTTGCTGCTATAAACTTGGGTCTGGATAGCAAGCATCCAACAGAGATATTTCAACACAAAGAAAAACATGGGCCAAGAAAAACTCATCATCCAAAAACCTGCAAACTGCCATACTTGCATACACTCCCTTTGGCTCTACATCCTCATCTTCAAGGAACCTAGGGATGCAAGCACAACCCAGAGTATCATGTGCATACAAATTAAGCATCAGCAGCTTGATTGCAAAAGTGCACCTCCCTAAGTCACACCCTCTTTCAGAAGATAAGGATTATAGGTGCCTGATTTAAAGCTTTCTGTGAATTTCTAGCAGTTCTGAGCTTTTAGTTTTGCAGACTTTTCAAAGCAAAGAAAAGGATTTTTCTAGCACTAGTTACAAACAACCTTGAAACACATGCAAAATCCTGGACTGAGGAACTTTCACGACCCTGGCAGTTCTTCACACTAGTAACTCTCGTCATCTTCAACGTCTCACACTTGTCTTCCTCTCATTCTAGTCTTTGTTTCTCCCCCATGCAATAACTTCCACTCCGAGTGCAAATCAACTAAGACTTTAACATCGAACGTCGTGTCTAGCGCGAATCCTTGACAATTAAAGTAACAACGTCGTCTTCGAATCAGCCTAGGGATGAAACCATCATGAGAACCCGATGAGGCCAATCAGTGTCCCACTGTTTGGAAAAAAAAAAGAAAAAAACAATATATGATGCTCCACCGTAAAGTGGCTGGAGTTTGCGAAGAAGAAAGCCCGCATATTTCGAGCCATTTTCTTCCGCAATTTATACTTTCCAAAAGAAACTTCACGTTTCAACACATATTTCCAACTAAACTTCAAAGCTCCGCAGCCAAGCACCGCAATTCTTCTTCTTCTTCCTCTTCTTCTTCCACAATTATTTCCAAAATAAGCTCCACATTTCAAGATTTCCAACTAAACTTAAAAGCTACGCAACCAAAAACCACAATTCTTGTTCTTATTCTTCTTTCTTCCACAATATTTTCCAAAAGAAACTTCATATTTCAACACATTTCCAGTTAAACGTCAAAGCTATGCAAACAAGAACCACAATTCTTTTTCTTCTTCTTCTTCTTCTTTCTTCCACAATATTTTCCAAAAGAAGCTCCATATTTCAGCACGTTTCCAACTGAACTTAAACGCTACGCAAACAAGAACCGCACTTCTTCTTCTTCCTTTCTCCCTTTCTTCTTCTTCCATACCATTCTTGAAACATCAGCATCGCATACAGAGCATCCCTCACAAGTTATAATAGGCACTTTCCTCCCCTGAGTATTATAAATTGGCAAGGATGAGAAAACAAGAGGGTAAGTAAGCCGAGCGCAAATAGTAGTACCCGTGGGAGGAGGTGGCGCCGCCGCCGCCTTTAAGCGACAGAAGTCCCACAAAGGACGACAAGCCGAACGCCTTGAGAGGAGCCATCCATTTCATCGTGCGCTTGTTGTTGTTGTTGTTCTCGTCTCTCTCCATTTGCAGCGCAATTGCAATAAACACACAGATACCGAAGGAGCAGCAACCGACAGATCTGCAAGCGTTGCAAAAACGCTACAACGACGACGACGACGATGACACCAGCGCCTGCAACAGCGCTTACGAAAGCGCTTCTTGGCTATTGTCGCCAGTCAACGCTACAGGAACGCCAAACAGGCAATGGAAAAAGAAACTTTGTGATCAGCCTTTTTTAATAAATTGGCGAAACTTAAAATAGAAAATCCAACATGAAGTGATTTTGGAAGTTTCCAATCGCCTGAATTCGCAAGCCTGTTTCTTTTTTTTCTAGAGTTTTGAAGTAGCGTTGACGAGGATCTACCAGAAAGATTTATTTTAAAGTTCGAGGAGAGGTCCCATAGTCCCATCCAGGTGAGGGGGATAGGCTTGGGGAACGACGGGGACAACAATGGGGAACGGCAAGATGGCATGAAGACGCGAGGGTATGGCAGGAACAAAAAACAATCGTTTTGTTTAACTTCATGTCGGGCAGCATCGAAAATTCTTCGGGGGGAATTTAGGAATTTTTTCAGATGATAGGGGAATTGGGCAACATTGAGATGTCATTGGGGATGTCGGGCAGTATTATGGAAAATGTCAAGGATGTCAAGACTTTTTTGGACACACCAATAGGGACACTGGGGAAAACATTGGGCTGCATTGGGAAAACATCAAGTAGCATCAAAAAAAAAGAACTTTGGGAGATTTTTATTTTTTTCCCAAGGGACAAAAAATGGACGCTTAATGGAGCCAAAAACATGTTGGGGGCACATTGAGCAATGTCACGGAGACATCAAGGATATCCATCAACATCAGGAAAACTCCATGGATGCTATGGAGTGTTTGGAAAATTTCAAGGGACACCAAAAAAAATTTCCTTTGGGCAATGGCGGATGATGGGGATGCCAAGAAAATGTAATGAAGATGTTGGGCAAGGGTGAGGAATGTCAAGTAGTGTCAAGAAGATGTCAGGTAGTGCTAAGAAAACACTGAAAAATGATATCCGACACCAAGAAAACACTAAGAAATGATAGGACAAGGTAAGTCCAAACCAACAAAAAATTTGATGAAAATGTAAAAAATAGATAATTACCACTATTAGGAACACCAAAAAAAACGTTAGCAAGGTCCCAAGATGTCCCTAGCCTAGGGACGGCAACCATGTAAGGAACATTTTCTTCCAGCTCGAGTTCAAGGGCCTACCTAGCCAAGGATGTGAAAACCCAAAAAGAGGCAAGAAAAATGTTCCATACCCTATATGTAAAGCACTCAAGAAATTTCTTAATATCTTTTGAGAGTACCTTATATCATCATAAATACTCCTCCTAAAAATATAGGTATAAGATCCCTCCCACTCTTCACAAGTAGGCGTAAGAACCATCCCCCCTATGGCTTGCGATCCATGTATGTTTCAGTTCATGATAATCCTTGCCTTGAATGGCTATAATCACTAAAGCCCACAGACGGGGGCCAAGACATCCCCAAAATGTGGGGCTAGGGCCCCTTATTTTGAGACTAAGGCCACCCTAAGGCTTTACCCTACACTTAAAAGAACTAACATTATTACAAATATCCCATGCTTATACTAAATCAGGGTCTGTGAGATCAAATCTATCATTTTTTGGACTTAATATGGCCACTAAGAGGCCTCGCTCAAAGAGGTGAAGGCACCAACCTGGGTTTCTCAGGGTTTTTCTTTTCAATTTTGACAAGTGGACTTGTGAATGAGTCAAGTTTGGCTAGAGGTCAGATTGAAAAGTAGAATTTGTTAAGCATCCTGCCTAGTTTTGGTGACCAATAGGACCTTATTGTCTCAACATGGTAACATGTGAATTTTTTTCTCTCAAAATATGGTCACTTTTTGCATCTTTTCCCACACAACAAAAGTCCTTTGTACAATTGGCACTGGATTTTCTTTTTTTGTTGCCATGGTGTGAAATTTGGTCAAAAAAACACCAACACTGCATGGGATATTTATAATATTTCAAAGCAATTTAATTGAATTGAATTTTCCGGCTTTTAGTTTTTACCATGGCAGCAATGTAGGTGCTGATTCACCCAAGGCCCTTTAACCTACCTTGTATCATGCCTCCCCTACTCAACAAAAATTTGAAAGAAACAAACTACAATACTCAAAAGCTTAAGTGTTTGACACAAACATACTTGAGAAAGTTGTAGGGGAGGTTCTCATACGAGTTGTTCTCTTGAGGGAGGGGCACTTGAGGGCATGTGCCCAAGGATGTTCCCCAACCTCAGGAGAACACATGAGTATGAGAACCTCCCCTTATGTGAACAACTCTCTTTTTATTTCCTTGCTTCCTTCACATTTGGAAGAAAAGAAATATTTTCATAGGAACATGGGAACATATAAAATCAGGGAAGCTCCCTCAAGCGTAATGGCCTAGGGTTCTTCTGCCGGGGGAGATCCCTCAAAATGCACATAGAAATAAAAAGGGAGTTAATTAGGCAGGATTTAAACAACCCCAAAACATACAAGCTAGAAAGTACAACCATAGGTGGACAAAGATAACAGCCCACATAGCACGATCCATTTACAATTCATCCATTTTGTCACTCTTTACCGGATTGACATCAAACACATTTGCAAAGTGAGAATCCAAGCTCAAGAATCACATGCACAATTGCAAAAATCAAGAACTGCTCCATAGGGAAATAATCCTTATAGAGAAAAGGCCTATAACCTTGTTTTGACATTACAAAATCACACAAGAAGAAAACTATGGCAATAAAGTATAGGAGAAGAGCGTCAGGTCTGCTCTTGTGTGCGTAAGAAAAAAAAATATAGGAGAAGAGCCTGAATACAAGCCCTTTCTAGATTTGAGATCTATGCCCGAGGGAACATGTCGAAAATCATGGAAGGGCCTGCACTCATGTCCTTTTCCTACGTCAAGCAGAGCTGGGATTTTCACTTTTTACAAATAGTGACAGGTTGGCTGGTACCTTCCACTAGTCCGAAGATTCCATTGTAGCCTGGCTGGTACATTCCACTAGTTAGAAGATCCCATTGTAGCCTGGCTGGTACCTTCCAATACAAAAGATCCTGCATGCTAAAAAAAGGTTTCTTCAGGCAGGTAAGGGAGCTGAAAATACAAAGGAAAAATCCAGGCAGTGCTTTACGATTTTATATTGTTCCAATGTAGTTCTATCAGAGTACCTAATCAGATTTGGTTAAAATTATATCATTTTTTAATTGTCAATATTTGAAATTTCCATTGCCCAAAGTGTTCAAAATTTCAAGTTGCCCACAAATGAAAGTGATAAGAACCGATGTCACCAACATATTCTCATATTCTCTTCTATTGAGAGAGTAAGATTCTGTAATTCTCCACTTGGCCAATAATATGGTCTTCAACTTTGGTGGATATCATTATGTGGATGTCAAAATCTAACACAAGTTCGCTTTGGAATTCTCCACACATTATCACAATCCATTGCTTTCTAAAGTTCATATAGATCAACTAAAGGATGACAAACAATAATTTAAAAAACAACAATAGATGAATGTTGTGTATCAAAATGAATAAGAAATATTATTAAATACCTTTATTATGCAAGCTGAAATTCTTGAAAAATATTACATTTTATGCCAAAATTCATTTTAATAAGTAATTCAACACTTGACTACTGGTATGATCATGCACTACATTATTGGATTGTTAGTTTTTAAGCCATGCAAACACAAATACACAATAAGTCAAGGTAACCTTCAAGTGAAAACAACATATACCAATAGTTCATGAACCTTCTTGTCATGCCTTAAACATAAAGATTGTCATATGATGTTACTATAACAATAATCCACAATCTTACAAAAGACCAACTGATTCACCCCCAAGACTTCAAGTCCAAAATACTATCACTTATCAAAACAAATGGGATTAAAATTGTCAATGTTTTCTTTTTTCAAATTCTTTGATTTCACAAAAATGACAATTTTTGGCTTCAAAACACATTTCACATTGAGAAAAAAAATATTTTTTAATTCTTTAAAAACATCATTGCACCCCCAAGCCAATAAATGTTCTACTTTCATTTTCACCACAATTTGAAATTGAAAAAGTAAACATGTGACCATACACAAAACGCCTAAAACAACATATCAATAATAAGAAATTATATTGATTTTCAGTTTTGTAACCAAGGCACATTCATTAATTTTCACAAAGAAAGAAGATGTGGAGGCTCCAAGATGAAATTAGGATAAACTTACAAAGTTGAACCTAAAGTGAAATGAATTTACACAAACCAAGAAAAAAAGCAATTAATGTAAATTAAAATGATGTATGAATGAATTCACAAAAAACATATTCGCATGACTCGTTACACAAGAATCATCACACTTCCCTATAATATACAAGTTGGAAATGGCATCAAAAATCACATCAAAATGGCATAAATTTTCCCAAATTGGAGTCCCAAAAATTCTCAAAGCTACCAAGTTATGGATTCCACGACTTTGTAGGCACATGATTCTCACACATGCACTTTGATTCCAAAGCTTTCATGGGAAAAGATGTAGCCCTTAAAAACAGATTTTCAACATTGTATCATGTGTTTCAATCAAAGGTGTTTTGATCACTTTGTCAAATGTTTTAATGGTTAGGAGTCCATTTACTAGTTTGATTCCTAACCATTCAATTGGACATACTCAACTTGTTTCAAATTTTCAAATGGGGAATGCAACCTCTCTTGGTATATTTACTTTTCAAAACTTTTCCAATTGTTTTTAAAAGGTTCAAAGTTGTATGTATGAGACCATCAAGGACTCTGACTCCCAAAGTGGGAATCCATCAACCTTGTTCCAAAGTTTTGCATCACCATGTGACTCCAATTTTGAAAATGAAAATCCACTTGAAAATGTTGAGATTCATTCTCTTGCACTATCCCACACTTTTAGGAATATGCTTGAATATCAAAACACTAAATCACAAGCCCAAGCATGAGGTCACAACATGGATGATGGGTTGTATGGAGATTTCTTTGAACTAGGTCCCCAAATAGGTATATATAGAAGTAACTTGAAATTAATTGTAATATGTTCAACACCAATTTAGAGGACAATATTGTGTTTCATCTTTTTTAATTCCATGTTTCCAATCATTCCATGTTTTGAACAAAATTATATTTAGATATTTTTTATGCATATTTTGTGGGCTTGTTTTATATTAAATTCTATTGCATGTCTTTATTCTAACTTGCTTGAATTCAAAATTATGCACATTAGGAGTTTTTTAATCATGGTGGTTTTCATGTTTATAACAGTGTCACTTGTGTTGCATGAATTTGTATTTGTTTTGAATTATGCATATTAAGGTTACAATATTTGACGTGAAGGAAGATTTATGACAATTACCATGGGGAAGTTCAAATTATGACATGGTTTTCCTATTGTGCAAAGTGCAATTTAGATGGTATGCATGTCTACATCTTGAAACCTCCCAATGTTTATGCAAAAAACTATTATTATATTCACAATATTGGTGGGTGTAAATATCGATTCAACTAATTTTAAACCTCAATGAAAAATTCACTGATGTTTTTGTGGGTCTTATAAGTACATTACCAATGATTCTATGGTTTCCCAAATTTCTTCTTAGTGTAAGAAACACATAATACAATGAGTTGTTTATATTCAAAGAGGGTTCCAAAATTGGTTTCCTCCATACATTTTTTATGACAAGGTATCCTTTGATTTTTTCCATAATGACCTTGTTCAAGAAAATGGGAAAAAATTCAATCCTTGTGTTATTATCCACCAAGAAACATAATATGTGGATAAGTATTTTGTTTAAAGTAAAATCACTATTCTCAAAAAAACCTTTTGCAAATTATAAACCAAGTTTGATTTGCATTTTGTTTCTCTACTTGATGTTTTCACTTTTTGTTGTTTTTTACATAGTTTAAATTGAATTGAATATTTGAAAATTGACATGAAAATTTGACCTAAACATGTACAATTGGATCCACATCAATTAGACAATGGAAACAAGGAAAATGTTGTTGGTGACGAACATGCAAATTTCCACATAATTGAAGGGCAAGAAAGTTCTAGAGAAACTATGCCCAAGGAATTCAATAACTATCTTCAATGATAAAAAAATTAATCAATACATACAATAGTTACATCTTTAAACCATCCTTTTGCATTCAAATCTAGCTTAACAATTAATTGATTCTTAGTATTTTACCCAATCTTTTTTATCAATCAAATTCTTAAACATCTAAACAATCAATTTCTCTTGAGGGAGTTTTCGTGGGAGGTTGTCATTGTTGCCATTTGAGTTTCTTCTATCTTTTGTAATCATCATTTTCATTGATCACTAACAACCTTTTTTGTTAATAGCTTTGTTTTTGTTTTCAAAGAGGTTGAAAAATTATCCAACAAGTATTTTTGAGCTTACACAGTTTTCCTCCAAAAACAAACTAATCTTGTGGAGTTTCATCAATAAATTTACTAACATATGAGTTCCCTTCACTAGAATGAATCATGTTCTTTGCAAGAATGATTAAAAGTCTTCAATGACTTTATAAATGATTATAGTCATAAAATACAACTTTTAGTCTTATATGTAAAGAGAGAGTCATATATTAATTGATTATGTCATGAATAAATGATAACATTATAGATGAAAACACAGTCATTATTTCATTGATTGTATTTCATCTTTATGACATCCACAAAGGATGATAGAATGACATGGAATTCTAATTATTGTTTTATGACTATGAAATGATTAGCATGTAAGTGATGTGGATAATGATGACTTGGCATTTTAGTGCAATTGTAAAATCACTAGAAAATGAACTTGACTTGCCAATTGTTATATGCCCACATAATGATTATCTTGTAATGACAAAGGTAATGAGGACCTTGCATTTTAATGCAACTATAAAATGATTCTAGAAATAAACAACATGTCAATTATTCTATGGGGTCCAACCATGTTATAAATAACCACATGTGCCCCCTTAAACCATTGTTTTTTTGTTGTTTTTTTGAAAAATATTCTTAAAATCTTTTTAATACATCATTTTTAAAATTTTAAAATCCTTTTAAAAATTAATACTATTATGTTAAGGTATATATTAAAAATATCCCAAAATATGTCATAATGTTTTTTCAAATTGTGCTTTTAGTGTCAAAATTGCTTTTAAGCAATGGTTACAAGTTATTAAAAGTGTAAATTATGTATTTTTTACTCATTAGAGTGATTCCAAATTTTTATGATATGTACATAATGTATTCACAATGACATTTTATAAAATATATTTTTTTTATAATTTTTATTTTTTTTACAATCCCAAATTTTTAAAAATTAAGCAATGGTTATGAATGTTAATGGTACATGTTAATATGACTCCACCCTATTATTATAGAATGATTATTGTGTTGGTTTTAAGTAGACGCTAGGTAGCATACTAGTTTAGGTAAGTTTATGTAACATGTAGGCACCTACTAAATAAGCTTTAGGTAGTTTATATAACCTTATAATAACCCTTAAGTAGCTTACATAACCCTACAATAACCCCTAGATAGCCTACATAACTTCACAATATCCCTTAAGTAATTTACATAACCTTAAGTAAGCCTTACATGACCTACACAACATATGGTAGCCTTTAAATAACCTACATACTTCATAAATAGCCTAAATAACTTTAAATAACCCCTAGGTAGCCTACATAGCCCCTAAGTAGGCCTATTTTAAACCTAGGTAGGCATAAAGCCACCTAGTAACCCCTAGGTAAAGCTTAGGCTATCCTATCTTACCTAGATTTATAATTTTGGCTAGGGTAGGTTAACTAAGGTAGGTTGAATAGGGTACTTAGGTAGGATAGAGAAAATGCCGTGACATATCATTTCATAACAAAAAAAGATTGGTGCAATGGTTTCAAAGTGGAAATGAAAGGTTCAGGTCCTTGCAACCTAGGAAGCCATCTTAGGTTAGGCTTCCTAGGCTACCTATCTAGGTAGGTTTTAATCATCTATTGCATGACATGTGTATTGTAATGATAATATCATAGTAATCTTTGTATGACACTTGTATTTTGATAGTCATAATTTAATCATTTATTTCACAACATGTGTATTTTAATTGACCATGCAAAGTGATTGCCATGTGGACCTTCACCTAGGTGTCTTTTGCCATGTGTGATCCAAATTGACTTTCATGTTTCATGACACATGAATCGTATGTGGCATATCAAATGACTCCACCATTGTCCTTTATGACTATTGGATGGTTTTTGCCATTTCATGTCCAAATTTGACTTTGTGTCCTTTACAATTCATCCAATATGACTATGGAGCCTTTAGTCATATGTGTTTTTTATAATAGAAAAATCAATCATAAAATCAATCACACATTTTCAAATTTCTTTTAGTGCTTTGGTAATGCTTCAACCATGCTCTTATGAGTATATGGGCTTAAGTGTGTTTATTGTTTGTGCTAATTACAATTCGTAATCATTTACCCTTTGCAATAAAATTATTTTATTCATTGCATTTGGCATTGTGGGCATGTGAACTAAGTTTTAACTGGAATCATCATTGGTGTCTCACTTATAGCTTCAATTTTTGCATCAATGAAAGTTGCTGAATTTGGAAGTGGTGGTGTGAGAAAAATCACCCACTTTGTGTTTAGACTAAAAAAAATTCTCATTAGCATTTGGTGTCCTTCTATTTATGGTCCATGGCCATTTAAATCAATTACATCTTTTGAGTTAATTAAACCAATGCATATATCGACATATTTTGAATCATTCTGAGGTCACAAATGTGAGATGGATGGAAAATATACCACTTCCCATGAATTTCAAAATGAAATCATAAAATAGATGAAATACAACCTTGTTTTCAAGGTTCATCAACCAATATTTTCTTTAATTTATCAAATGTTGATCCCCTTTTGTTTTTACATGAAAGTCCATTTGTCATGTGCAACTCCAAAAACTTGTAGTGGTGACATTTATAGGAAGTATTTTCCACTTTGTCACTAGTGTTTTATATTGATCCCACAATTCAAGTTTGTCCATTGCTACAATAAAATACTCATCCTTCTTTGCCTTGATGAAAGTCATTAACTCTCCATGCTCCCCATTCAATTATTTTTGGTTTCTCCAATACAATTCAAGGCAAATTGAGTCAAACCTCTAATTGATTGTTTTTTTCTTTTGTTTTTTCTCTTCACTAAACAACTTTCATCAAAGTTATTTTGTGCATTTGTATTGAATCACATATTAACTATTGACTTTTATTTCTTTTGCAAGTTTGAAAACATGGAGTGAGAAAACATGTGCAACTAAATTCATGAACAAATTTACACACTAAACAAGGAGAGTTCAAGTGGATAATTTCTTTTCATCAAGATCTTCAATGTAATTGTTGAAGTTAAAAATCATTGTCCTAAACAAATCCATGGCATAATAAAATAAAACATTTTTTTATCATATTTTGACTTGTTTATCTTTATGATTGATAGATTAGAAGGTAGGAGAATATGGCAATGGTAGTGCAAAAGGAATGGGATAAATGTTAACAAAATGCATAACATCAATTTATAAGACCATTTTTGAACCTTCTACATAACATTCAATGTTATTTTGCAAAACTACAATTTGTGATTATTGTTGTTATTGAAGACCTTTCTTACTTATATGTTACCAACATGCACTAGTAAAACTTCCACCTTGATTTTTGGGTCACTTAACATTTTTAATATGAATGACATTTTATTCATTTGGTTCATAGCACCATTCTAATGAACTAAAAGAAAAATTCAATTTTGCAATTGGTGCTACAATTATATTTTAATCACAAGCAATATATATAAATAAAATCCCCTTAATTGTGAAAATCAAGTTGCTTGCAACCATAGTCACAAATGACATGGATTGTGAATGAAAGGAAAAATTCAACCAAATATGGTTTCATCTTTTAATTGATTATATGTGTATTATAATTTACAACTACCATGGAACTTTTTTGGTCAATAATAAGAGAAAATGATATGTTGCCATGTGTTGCCATTTTTAATTTTTTAATTTGTTAATGTAATCTTGGAAAAAATCTAAAATGCCCAATTTTTGTGCTCATGATTGTGACATGTGGCAAATCCACAAATGTTTCAAATTTTTTTTTTAATTAAATCTACATATATTTAAATACATACTTTGTTCGATAGGTATGTAGGTAGATATCTAGGATAGGTAGATTGGTAGTATGTACCTACATACCTAGGCCAAATAGGTAGGTAGGTAGGTTGGTTAAATAAATAATTGGTTTTGCAATTTTGTTTTTGGTTTAGCCTTTAAGGTCAAGCCATTTTGATTAGTTGATCCCAAATGGCATTTACTTCTAAATTTTATTGTGTTATTTTAATTATTCAAGTGCACCTTCTTATATAGTTTATGTTGAGGGTAGAAATTTTCTATCCTAACTTGCCTAGTGGGCATCTTAATAATTAGTTAATTACTAATGGTAGATAATATTTATCATCTCCTAGTTTATTGAAAGATGAAGCTATTGTGATTAGTGGATGAGGGATTGGGTTTTGGTTCACCCAATCAACTAGGAGATTTTTGGAAAAGTATTAAGATTAGGGCCTATTTTCCAACGGAAGATGAAGACCATATGTGGACTAGTTGGGGGGAGGAGGGGCATCATTCTTGAGGTAGCATGGTAGAGGAGTGAGAGGAAATATGTAGGTGTTGAGAGAGTTTGGTAAGAGAGAACCATGTTGTACTTTAACATACAACGAATATATGAAGTGCTAAGGTTATGGACTTAATGTGTGTACTCCCACTATTTTTATTTTTCTACCTTGACTTCTTGGATGTGCAAATGTAAATTCAACTTCCCATAAAATAAGTAGTTTTTTCTATTTTTCGTATTACCTTCTTTTTAATTTCACTTGGAATAACATTATGGAGTTTTTAAAGTATGATGATAGCTATAGCAGAAGGCAGTCAAAGCTACAACAAAATGTGGCTACTAGAAGGCGATGTGCATAATGACAAATGCAACACGAAGGAGCTACAATTTTGGGGCTTAGAAACATCTTCCTTAGGACTGGATTGGAAGGTATTACCTTCTAGTCACTCAACCAATTTGGGGGTTGTTTTTTGTAAATTTTATGTTTGAAAGTAGGACTACCTTCAAACAATAACTTCTCATTTTTCTTGTTTGATGTTTTGTGCTTCATTCTTTTGCTTATTTTATCCAACTACCTTCCCTAGTAGCCAGGTTTGTAGTCATACAATTTACAAAATTGAAAGGTTAATTGACAATTAAATTTTAATTATAAAATATATCCCATATCTTTTGTTTCTTCTTTTAATTTCATAGAATATATAATTATGTGTGCATCAAAAATATTTTAACTTAGTTAAACCTTGACAAAACATTGGTTAAATTAAAATTTGGCTCAACCTTGATTAAACTAAAATTTGACTAAACTTTGACAAAACAAAAAATTGGCTCAACCTTGGCTAAATTAAAACTTGGCTGAATTCTTGCTAAATTTAATTAAACTAAAAAGTGCTTAAACTTTTGCTAAAAAACAAAATCGGCTAATATGGCTAATTGTAGACCTGAACCAAAGCATGTGCCACTTAGCTAAATAAGTAAATAACATATATATATATATACACACACACACACTTTTAATGCATGCATAATATACACATAATATGTCAAAATATTATGATACACTTATAAAAACACACCCCCATTATATCTTTAATAAATTTTAGTGTATTCCTTGACATTAAGTCCACCCCATAGTGGTGTGACTAATTTTGGTCACTATTATAATTAATGAGACATATTTGCCTCTTCTCGAATGAAAACCATATTATAAATTGTCCATATGAAAGGATTTTTAAAAAAAAGTTACAACTTAATTACAGCATAGTCACAAAAATGATCAAATTTTTCAAATAGTTCCCAAAGTGACCAAAACTAATTGCAAGTCACTAATACTCACATATAGTTGCTAATAGAATGATTTCATAAAACAAGATTTCCTTTAAAGAATGATGAATTACCTTTAGATGTGAAATGTAATTAAGCCCATTTATAAATTTAAACAATCCATCAGAATGCAATCAACATATGGGCAAAAACCTTATATCAACAATGTTTACATAATTATGAACTTCCAAGTTAGACCTGATTCTAAACCAAGGGAAATATTGCATAACGTGAAGGGAAACAAAAAGCCAACAAATCTAAACAAAGGCTTGACTCTTACAAGGTGTAATCTATGAAGTTTAAAATTATGATACATCAATGACACATGATGCCATATTCTAACTAGTTTTATTAATTCCATATTTTTATTGTGTATTGTGCACAACAAAACATCGACATGCAAAATGCTCAAATTAGCCTACAAACTAAATATTAGTACTCAACCTTGATGAAATGAAGACCAATGCCAACCTCTTCAACAAACACTCCTACCATATTCATGAATGCAAATGTCTAGCAAGACATTGGCTAGATATTATTACTGCCAAATACTAGCCACTCATAGATCACTCCCAACTCATTGCAAAGTGTCATCATCATTAACAAAAACCTAACCCTAGCGTTCCCGTTCTACTTAAAGGAACCTCACATACCATAAATCTTGCTCCTAGAGTCCCAAGCATCTTCCAAATTTGTAAGGCTTTAATAGACTAATTTGGGTCATTGTGAACAATACCATATTAGCTAGGCAAACCATGTCTAATTAATTTTGAAATTTCATTTAAAAAAAACTCTTGAAAATTCAATAATTTCTTTCAACAAAAATTTCTTTGAAAAAGAGTAATTCTTGAAATTTTCAACATTTCTGAAAATAATATAATTAGTGGCCAAGGTACTATGGTAGATGAAATAAAACCCCTCGTGTCATTACTTACTAGAGATGTGTGATAACACCAAAAATTTGAAGCCAAGGGTTAACGTCCTTTTTGGCATTCCCAAAAAGGCAATGAGAATATGTTTTAGAGCAATTTACTACGAGTTGTAAAGCTTGTGGCCATTATCCTTGTGTTGGGATAACTTAGCCTTGGGAATAAATATCTTCATTTTTTCTAGATTTAGGATCAAGTTAGTGTGGAATAAGGAGGTTAGTTTCACCCCTTTATTTCAAACCCCTTCATGTTCACAAGAGCTTGTAATGTTGTTCTCACCAATATACTCTCTTTCATGAGAGAGCACCCAGAATGGTGGGCAGCAACAAAAAATGTTTTGAACCTTACAATTTGCCCAGAATTATTGGGCAGAATTTAAATTCCCAACCTGCCAGAAAGTTTCAAGCTTCAGGATATTTCCAGGGTGCCCAGAATGTTTGGGCGTAAATGAAAATTTTCTTCAACCTTTCTAAGGTACCCAAAATTATTGGGCTGCATAAAAATCCTAAAATGCCCAAAACATTTGAGCAGAAATGAATTTATTTTCAACCTTATAATGTTCTAGGGCAGCATGAAATTCCAAAACTGCCCAAGAAATTTCAAGCATCCTGAATTCTCCCCAATCTTTTCAAGCATTTTTCCCGAAATTTTGAGCAGAAATGAAAAACTTTCATCCTATAGGATCTGCCCAAAATTAGTGAGCAGAATAAAAATTCCCATACTGCCAAAAAAAAAAATTCAAGCATCCTGGAAAACATTTCTCAGGAATTCTCTGGAGCACCCAAATTTTGAGGGCAACACAAAAACATTTCCTAAGTTTCCCCAAGCTGCCCGAACTTTTTGAGTAGTTTGGAAAACCCCTCAATGTGAACGGTTCAACAAAGGGTTAAATTAAACCCATCATACTATTTTATCTGTCCCCTTTGTGTGAACAACACAGGGATTAGTTTACTAATATTTTAATTATCATTGCTGCAAGCTAATGGATGTGCATGTGTAGATTTTGGGTGCACCCATCCAATTGATGGGTTGTTTTGAAGTCTACCCATCTACTTGTTGGGTTTCTTCTCAAAATATGAATGTTGCGTAACTAATTTAATCATGCTTCTATATCATTTTATTTTTTTGGGTTGTCACTTGCCTTTTTGCATCACAAGGTTTCATATCATTATGAAATGTAAAAAAAACACTTCATATGACTAATTTTTAAAATAAAATTTGTTTGACGAACATACAAATAATTAGCTTCAGTTCCTTTAAATCCTATTAAACTGAGATTTTTAAAAAATAAATTTGAAAAATTATGGAGGAATTGGTTAAAATAAAATATGTCAATTTAAAAATAAATTAAAGTTTTAATATAAAATTAATTTTTGAGATATAAATTTTAAAAATTAATTTGATGTTATTTTAAAAACTTCAATAAGGCTTTGATGAAGATTTAATAGAAAAAATCATAATGAAATTAATTTGTAATTGATTAATTTGTTTGTATTGTTATTGTTTTTTATGTTATCCAAATTTATTATTGCCCTAAGACAGTAGACATGCATGTATGATTTTAGTCCTCTTCAGATTCAGCTCAATTAATGATTGATTATTAACTGCTATCCATGTTTGGGGGGGATTAAAAGATTGTCAATTTTATTTTATTTTATTTTATTTTTGGGGGATGAAATGGATTCAGCACCCCGAATTTTGAAATTTCAGCTATTCAGGAATTAAAGCAAAAATTGTTGACATTATAGTTATAACAATATCATAGTACCTTGGCCATTTCAACACATGTCCATCAAATAATTAATTATTTTTGAAACATTCATTTCAACAAATGAAATATTCTTAAATATTCACTATTTTCCTTCACAATATTTTTTGATTTGGAAGAAATAATTTTTGAAAATTTCAACATTTCTGAAAATAATATAATTAGTATTGAACTGGCCAAGGTACTAAGGTATGGTAGAAGTTTAAAGAATATGTTTAAATAATATGTCTTAAACCTGAACAAATCTTTACATTTTGACCCTAACCTAAATCCCACTTTGGGAATTATTAAATTTACATTTTAATGGTTATGTAGCTTTCTTTAATATTTCTAGTACATCATATAGACTACTTTTCACAAGGGTAGAAGTCACAAGGACATAGGGTAAAGCCCCTTTTGAGGGACTCCAAATTTGATTCTATTTGGAAAGTTTGTCTCATTTGATTTTGAAATCAGATTTTATTGGCTCCTTTTGTGTCCATATTTAAATATTTAGCTGGGATAGGGGCCCATGAACCTCCCCCCTCTCCCCTTTGAATATGTCAGTTTGTCTTTTTCTTTATTTGGCAGAGGGAAAGCACCTTTTGAGACAATGGATTGCAATAATCATTGCATTTGTCTAAATATGGCTATGGACCATACATTCAGCAATGTGTGTAACCTCTTATTTGATGTTAACCTGACAAATATTATCATAAACAAGGGGTGAGTCACAGTGTGGCCTTGCCATTTACATTAAAACTAGTGTGAACCCCGTGCCTAATGCACAGGTGTGTGTGTATTTGACAGTACATATTACAAAATTACAACTACAAACTACATTTCCAAAACCTCTCTATATACCACATTGCTAGGTTCTTTTTGGG
>Ga0116227_10001611_pt1 | contig 50738 bp, 38 predicted proteins | sample S1TSphgellanicum_FD_89693 | JGI IMG/M metagenome (GOLD analysis project Ga0116227, IMG submission 89693) | Host-associated microbial communities from peat moss isolated from Minnesota, USA - S1T2_Fb - Sphagnum magellanicum MG | ecosystem: Host-associated > Plants > Peat moss > Unclassified...
AGGGGGGGGTCAGGGGTTGGTGACGTGGTGTGGGGTGGAGGATGGGGGGGTGGTATGTGGCACCAAGTTAATAAACCTAAAGGAAGGGAGGTTAGGTTGGTTGTGAGTTTCATCTAGATGAAACCCATAATGAATTTTTTTCCAACTAATGCAATAGTGGGTGTTGGGTCACATGGGCTTGAACAATCCTTGATCATTGACCAAAATTTATAATTATTGTGAGTGCGTTCTTGTCATGGGATATTAGTGCCACTATGATGGATCATCCTTATAATATATTAGGAAGTTGAAAAAAATCAATTGTGTGCAAAAGGGGAAAAATAATTGTGTGAAAAATGGGAGAGAAAATTGATGTAAACCTTAAACCAAATAGTGTCATTTTTCTTGATGAATTTTTGTGAAATGCTAAATTTTCTTTTCCTAATGGTGAAAAACAAGTTTTTTTTTTAGTGTTTAGTTGCCAAATTTGAAAGAATATTTTAAAAAACTTGAGCACCACATTACTTTCAATGATAAACTATTTTTTCCCTCTTCTTTTGTTCCCATATGGTTTGCAATAGTTCATCATTATTTATGTTAATTTCAAATATAATTTAATTTGAATCAATATAAATATCTTGAACATGAAAAGGCACATGTTAGTTTGCCTTTTCATATCCATGTTGTTGGGCAGGGGAAAGCAATGACGTAATTATAAGGTCTAAAAATGAAGTAGGTATGAATTGTTTATGGAATTGTCTAGGGACAAACAAACAATAAAATTTGAAAAATCATCTATATATACCCTTTCTCTCGTCATTGAAATTTTAAATCATCAGATTTTATACTAATTTATAGTAGGAGGCAAATAGAAATTATAGTCCAAATATATTTAAATAATTTTAAGTTCATGTTTTTAAAAGCCAAATATACCTAAATCGTCTTATGGATGATCGCCACATCAACTACATCACAAAATTGAAGGGAAAAAAATGCATTTGATGCCAAACTTGGTGGAAATTTTGATATCAAATTGTATTGAAAAAACTATTTTTACAAAAAAATGAAAATAGAAGGATGCAAGTCTCATTTGAATTATTAAAAGTCAAATTTCAATTTGTCAAGGTGAAAACATGTGATGAAGATGATTAATCATCTACATTTACACCTTCAACTTCTTGATTCAACACTAATATTTTTAACTTAAGAAATGAAGTTTGGATTTGAAGGTCTTTATTTTGTTTATGATAGGATATTTATAATGTTTAAAACGAATGAAAAGGACTTTGGGCACTTTTATCATGATACAAGGGTTGATGCTAGGTTTTACCCAAGACACCTCAACTATAAAGTGTCTAAAGACTGAAAAGATGTCCATTCAATTACCAACAAGAAATATAATGCAATACTTTGACTCCTATTAATTAGTTGTGAGGACCCCAAAGTTCAATTTCTTTTCTTTTGCACGATGGGCATCGTTGATTGGTCCATCACAAAATAATTAAAGCAATTTTGGAAAATCCCCAAAAATATATAAATTATATAACACCTTTCTAAGCTATTTATATAGGTATAAGAATAAAATTTTAGGGCAAAAAAATGGGATATAATGTGTTGTTGGGAACATGTTGAGGAATGTGTTTAGAATTTGATGGAACACATTGAAAACAATTAAAATCCAAAAAAATCAACAACCCCCCTAAAAAAAGAAAAAAACATGGGCCCTTGGGGTGCATGGCTCACTTCATTGATTGCCAATAATTTTTATGCTTACCATTGTTTTTCATTGTGTTTGGCCTAATGGCAAGGGCAAAACTATGGGACATAATAACAAATCAATAGCGGGAATGGGAGGTGGGTTTGGAAAGGGAGGTAAATCCAAAAGGAGTGGAAATCCAAATATTGTTAAGCTCATTGCTATTGTTTGTTTTAAAATGGAGGATACTAACATTTCTTTTTGCAATTGTCATTAAATTATTCGTTGTTGGAGGCAGATGACCAAAATAAAAAAGAAAAGACCTTTGAAATGTTTTTTAAGCTTACTAATGTAATCATGTAAAAAAACACTTTTATTCACAAACAATAAAAAAAATTTATAATTAAAAAGAGGAATTAATTTCTCAAATGACAATTGTTGTAACTATTTCCTTCATATATCCCACCTTTAAAGTCACAAATGATTGTGTAGACTATGATTGAAGAAGTAAGATCAATATTGATATCTTTTGAAAGGATAATGTCAACATTTTTTATGGTGCAAACCCCAATATGTATAATAGTTTATCCCATTGAACAAAAAATCATGCTTTTTAAAAAGCAAAAAAAAAAACCCCATTATGTGACCTTGGGATCTTTAAAAGATCCTAGGATCAAACTTAATGGTGTGCATGTAAATCTTTTATTGACTTGCTAATGAACTTGATTTTGGGGGGTGCCAATAAATTATCAAGTTGGGTTTGCTATCGTGCTTCAAAAGAAACAAAAAAAAACGTTCTTGAAACAAGAGATTAAAACATGACTCCAAGTTGAACACAACTCATAAATAAACATTAAAATGATGAAACCCTAACAACTTCCAATAAACAAAGCACCCAACAAAAGGGGGGGGGAAAGGAACAAATAGAAAGGACCCAAGTTTGAACCAAGTTAAAGAAAAAGACCCAAAGTGGGTCACAAAGGGGCAAAGGAACAATAATTTCCAAAGCCCCCCACCAGTCGCAAAAGCATACCAAAAAGAGAAAGGGACAATAAACATGAAAGAGTAAAAAACTTAAAAGAACCTTCACTTGTTGCAACAATACACCTCAAAATAGAGGTGGCATGAGCTAATTGTAAAACTATTAACACCTTTTTCCTGCAGAAAAAATGCAAAAGAACTAGAGAGAGGTCACTAGTGCCCTTTCTTGACCACATCATGTTAACACATCAATGAAGAAAATTGTTTGTTTATTGATGCAAACAACCAAGAACCTTTATGGCAATGGGAAAAAATGTGTTTGTTGAAGGGCAATTGTGGTAAAATCCTTTTCTTGCTCAAATTGCCATCATCATGGTCATTCCTTAAAATGAAACATCATCCAAATCCATATATGTTTAGGTGGGGTCGGCAATGACAACATTGGCCAAGGTGTGGATGCCATCAATTGATAACATAATGTTAATTTGTTGCTAAGAAAACTAAAGGGAGGTTGGTAAAGGACATGAATTTGCTCATGCAAAACATGGAACCCCAAATTTATTGTGATGGAAATGAAAACATTTTGAATAATGTCATGAGATGCAATCTGCTCCCCACCATGGGAGTGATGAAGAAGGTGGGTCCTTCCTAGATTTAAAGGCTGACCACAAATGTAATTAATCAACTTAAAAGTTGAAGGATGGGGAAGGCCCAACCTAGTGCACAATGTAGAGGAGAAAAAATCTAAGGCTAAATGGAAAGATGGAATGAGCAAGTGAGCAAAAAGCCATGCACCCACCCCCAGGCCCATGCAAGACCATAGGCACGCATGATGTGAATTAAAAGCCATGTCAAAGATAGTGCTAGAGAAGGAATGGTTGTGTAATATGTTTGAAAAGTTTTATTGAAATCGATATTCCCCTATTTGCAAATTGCTTGAAAGGGGGAGCACAAGCCACCACATTCAAAGGAAGGAGTTCCAATGCCACCCTCAAGTGACTTGGAAAGGGATAAAATTAGAATTACTAACACCTATCACCTCCGATAAGAATGAACAATAATCTAATAGGAATATAGTGGCAATGATGGTGCAACAAATGCAAGTCCCCCAAAAACGACATCGACACAATGAACTTTGTGGAAATGAAGTTATCCCCACATGAAAAATGGGGAGATGAGCATGTTGGTGCACCAAAGGGGCATGTGTGCAATCTCAATAGCTTGCGTTGGAAAGTCTCCCAAAAACATGCATGATGGTTATGTCAAAAGAAGCAAGTTGGTGTCAAAAGATCAGTAGGGGGGGGAAGAATGGAGTAAGTAGGAAGGTTTTTGGGTGAAACATTGAGAGAGGATCCCAAAAGCTACTTTGACATCCCCTAATTTTAAAAGCACATCTACATAGCAAACATCTTCATTCAACATGTTAATAGAAAGGAAAACAAAAAGATTTAAATGAAATTCACAAAACCTTGATATTGTTCGAAGGGCAACAAAAATCAATAAAAGGAGAGAAGTCAAGAGGCAAACTAAAAGATGACTAAGCCATGCATTAGCGAGGTTGGACCACAAGCTCCCATAAAAGCCAATTGAGAAACAAAATGTTCAAAATAAAAAGATTAACAAAAGTGGGGGCAATGATATGAATGTTAATAGAAAGGGAACATAAAGTGCAAGAGAAAAGAACCTTTGCAAAACACCATAACACACAAAAATGGGCAACATAAAAAAAGGTTTTGTGGGTGGATCACCTTAGTGCGTGTCCACCAAAGAATAGATGATGAACAACTTTCCTAAAGGGGAGTGGCAGCTTTAAAAAAGAAAGTTGTTGAGCATAGAAAAATTGAACAAAAGGGAAAAATTAAGATAAATGGTTTCTTGTCGTGTAAAACTTTTATAAGATGGCTTTTCGAAAGATGGTGTTGAAAACATTTGCAATGTCCACCTACAACACCACCCAATTGGGATGCATGTCTAAAGTCACTTGGACACCATGAACCACCACCTCACGCCCACCTTTAACTATCACATTGAATTGACAAGGTGACAAGTGAGTAGAAAAAATGTCATGAAACTACAAACATAAAGTTCTATTCACCAATTGATACATGACTTCACCCATCACAATCACTAGAAGGATTAGGTCCATTCCAACCCATTCATTTGCAACTTGTGTCCAAATTAACCATTTTTGTCACTACCAATATGATTATCCTCCATCACACATGGTTAAAAATCTTCTAGTCATATATTTGACTACAAAGTGATTTAACGTTACATATGCAACTACGACTTGCAACTAATATTGGTTCAAGGATGAAAATGAACAAGAAAAATGCACTTGTATCATCCATTTTTAATGGTTGCCTTCAAAAAAGAAAAAAATGTAGTTATTTTTGCAATTCATGATGTGGTTCATGGGCCACTAAACACCATGTGGCATTTTATTCAACTTGAATTGCAACTATAAATCCTAGTTACAAACATACATGTAATTAAATGTGAAAAAAAAAAGAATTGACAATTGAAATTACAAGATTTAGTGATCTATTTTTTTTTTTAAATGTTTTTGAATGAACTAAATGTTAGATGTGTAATAATGTTTGGTAGGTTTGTGAAAATTTCATAGGACTAATTGAAATGGCAAAAATGGACCATTATTTGCAATTATTTGCATAATGGGGTTTTGTGTAGGTGTGAACATGTTTTTTCTTTTGAACATTAAATGGGATTGTTGGATTAGTGATTTGATTTGATTTTAATTAATTTGAGTGAATATAAATAATTCATTGTAATTGCCATTTAAATTGGATAAAGTTTTTACACATTATTTGAAAGTGCACTTTGTTTCAAGTTGTTAATTTTGTGTTGGAGCCACAGTGCCATTGATTCACAAAAAGATTTAGCCAAATTTGGCTAGAAGAAAAAATGAAAGTATATTTTCTTAAACATTTAAAAAAAATTTTGGCTATTTACTTGAACCATGTATAAAAATCTAATGGATTTTCTTAAATTTCAATCAAATTCTAGCTATTGAAATCTCCAAAAAAATGACATTAACATTTTTAAATTTTAATTTAACTAGGGGCTATATATATGAAGTCAATAAAAAAAGGTTGGTTTTGATGATGATTGTTTAGGATATTAGATTACTACAAATTCCACACAAAACAAAAATCATTAGTCTAATGCATTTGACCATGTAATTAATATATTAAATAGGCTAGGTAGTAGGGTAAGTAATTAATTAAGTAGGCTAAATAAATATCTTGATAATGTAAAAAAACAGAATTGTCAACTTTAAAAATTAAAAAGTAGGACACATTCTTTGAAAGTTAATGTTTAAAATTCGTGAACATATGTAGTATGACATCAAAAAGTTCTTTATAAAGTAAGATGTTGTGTTTTTTTTTTTTCCCGACTTACTTTCATTCACTTTTCTTGATTTAATGTTGTTGTTTCATTTTGCACAAAATAGACATAAAATATAATCATGATATTTCATTTTTTAGATTCATTCTTATGGCTCCATCAAACAATGTTTAAAGCATGTTTTACCATGTTACAAACACAAAATGCATTTGTAATACATATTGAAAATAAAGTTCTTAACACTTCAAACCTATGTAGGGAAAAACTTACTTTTGAAGGGCTTAACATTATCATACTTGAAATATTCAAGTTTCAAAAAATGTGTATCAATATGCATGATGGTTCAAACATTAATAATGCATCAATTGAATAGTTTGATTTGGAAAAAATATCAAATATAAGATTGCAATAAATGAATAAAATGGCTCAAATAATAATACAAATTGGGGATGACCATATATGGTTTATTTAACATGGCTAGTACACACCAAAATTTATAACATTGATAAAAAGCCTAAAATTCAAAAATTCAAAATCTATTTTCCACCTACTTTTATTTTTTGAGCAAGGATACCAATTTAGCTTTTTTACCATGCTTGTGCCTGCTATAGGCAATAATTAGTATGTAGGATAGCTAGTAAATAGTATTTAGGTGAACTATATATGTAATAAACATTTTATTATGTTAATATGTGAAAGTGTTTTTTAATTAATTAAATAAATAAACAAGCTAAGTTGTAGCTAGTAAGCCATAGAGGTAGTAAATAGGTAGTTAGGTAGGCTAAGTAAAAGACATTTTATGTTGTGGATATGTCATAATTTTTTTAATTAATTAATTATGTTTAGTATTTTGAATTAATTAATTATATTTAGGCTAGGTAGTAGGAGCTATTAATTAATTAGGTAGACTAGGTAGTAAGTCTAGAATGCATGTGGGTTAATATTAAAAATTCTATTGTGTTGATATGTGATATTGTTTTTACTTTACTTATTACTTAATTATAGGTAGGTTATGTAATTCATTTATTAAATATGCTAAGTAGTGGGTAGTAAGTAAGTGGGTTAAATAATAGGTATTTCATTGTGTGAATATGTGGCCCAATGTTTTTCTACACAAGACAAAGAATATGATATGATAAAACCACCCAACATCGAACACAAACTTACACACAACACTTTCCAATATTTTTCTCATCCTTTAACCAAATTGAACAATTTTTATGTGATTGGAAGTGCAAATTGGAAGACTACAAATGTTTTTTAAACACCACAAACAAAGGTGCACGGAAGAAAACACAAGAAGAGAAGGAAAAGGACTATGATATTTTGTCTCAATTTTTTTGAAGAGAAAGCTTTAGACCCTCTCTAGTTTCAAACCTCGTATATTTTTAATCCTTTAACCAAATCAAACAATTTTTATGTGATTGGAAATGCAAATTGGAGGACTAATTTTTTTTTTCAAGCACCAAAAGCAAAGGATTAAGGAAGAAAATGCAAGAAGAGAAGGAAAAGGATTGGGATATTTTGTTTCAATTTTTTTGAAGAAAAAACTCTAAATCCTCTTTAGTTTCAAATCTCACGTCTACACATCTTCTTCATTTTTAGTTTGTTTTGAGTGATATAAAAACCTATAGGTCTGCCAATTATGGATGTACAAAACCTTTTGTGTTCCAAAGGCAATGGAACAACGACCAAATAATTTAACTTCAAAATCCAAAATTGTTTTAATAGGCCTACCATAAAACATAAACCCCCTTGCATGAAATAACTCGTATCTTCCTCATTCCTTGACCAAATTGAACATTTTTTGTGGCATTGGAAGCATAGGTTCCAGCTACAAATGTTCTTTCAACGTCAAAAGCAAAGGAACGAAGTGGGAAAATTCAACCTCTTTTTAATTTTTAAGTGTATGGTGGTTGGTTTGTCTATTTTAGAGTTACTTAGTGTTGTGGTTCCTTTTCATTAGGATTTATCCCATATCATTTGTCAAAAAGTTCAATTATATAAAGTATATAGGTAGGTGAAAAAATAGACCTTTCATGGTTTGCACTTTAAACATTCAAAGTGCATGAACCATATGGGATGAACCAATTAATAAGGCTTGTACCAATGAAATAAATCTTGGATCCTACCTACCTACCTATTTATCTACCTATTTAACCTATGCTAGCTTGCCTATTTTAACCTAGCATACATTAAGATAGCTACTTACTTTGATTTAGCTTACAATAGGTAGTTTTCATGATTGTACTATTTATTATTATTAAAATATATATTATTTATTGCCATGTGTACATATCATCTAATGGACAATCATTATCCAAGTCCAATGGAATTTTTTTTGTCACATGTATACATTTTTAGTTCTTTGTCATATGTGATTACACATTTTAGTTGTAAATCCAGTTGCAAATGGTCACGCCACATAGACATATGCAACTACACATTTTAGTTGTAAAAAACAACAAAAATAACCATGCCATGTTAGATGGATGAAATGTTGGTGTTAGTCACATATTGATCGATTATGTTTTCAATTTGCTACCATGTATTGTCTTTTGTGATTGAAATTCTATGTAACTTGTCAAAGGCAACTAAACAATGTTGCAAGTCGCATATGTCATTTACAACTAGGAATTAGTTGCAAATTTAGTTGTTATTTTGCAAATTTCTTGTAGTGAATTGGTTGAATGCCTCAAGAAGGCTTGGCCAAAACCAAAAGCTTACCAATGCCAAGAGTTCGAACAATGGACACTAAGACAAAACTTACAATGACATGGGAATTCACCTAGAAAAGTTGTGAAAACCGTTGGTTGAATATTTAAGGTCAAAAAAACTTTGAAAATGTTTGAAAGCCATATTTGAAAAACTGTCAACTGAAAGATGCGACAACCAAGTGAAGGTTAACCTAAAAGGGTCCAAGGAAAATTCCAAATTTGAATCAGGCTGAAAATCCCCCAAGGAGTCCAAACAAGGAAAAAACAAATCTAAAAGGTGAAATGCTTATAATCTAAGGAGGTTGGGGTTAGGGCAAGACATGCAAGGGCCTTAGTAGCATGGCCATACTCCCAAACACATCCCTAGGCAAGGTTCCATTCAAGCCAATGTGGTGGAGGTGGTACCAAAACCTAAGAAACACTCAAAGGAACCACTACAAGTGCTTACATTTAAAGAACATGTTTTGCTTGAAGCTCTTCTCAATTGCCTATTAGAAAATTTCAAAAGGAGATCTATTTACTTATGACCAATTGCACCATCACAAGGGGGGAGAAGAAGACACCATTGTTGGAATAATTAGAATAACAAGAATAAATTCCAAATGACCATGCTAGAAAGGTCATGAGCGAAATGGTATATAAGGGAAGTCAAAAGGATAATTGCACTTACTGCTTCAAAGATGAAGGGATGTGTGCATATAAATGAGGCCAAGGAAGACCAAAGTGGAAAGCTCCAAAGGGATCCAAAGTCAAAACCCAAGCCCAAGCCAAAGGAAAAGGAAAAAGGGCCAAAAGGGAATTTGAAAGACCTTGCTCACTAGGCAAAAAAAAAACTTGAAATGCTTGGTAGTGTTTCTAACGATTAGCCAAACCATGCCATGAAAACAAGGCTCTATGGCTAGAGCATGGGATGTTGTGTAAAACGAGAGACCCCATTAGAACCCTAAAATTCTTTCAACATATTAGCATGCCTACAAGATATGCATCAAAGGAGTTCAAGGCTTTTGGATTTTGGAAAAGGACATTGAAGACTTTCCATCTTTAGAATTTTAATCACTAAATTCACATGACTTCTATTGTTGTGAAAGTAAAACTTTTAAGAACTTCAAGATTGTCTAGGATTTTGACACACAATCTTGAGAGTCCTTGAAATACTAAGTCACTTCTTGAATGAAATTCACATGACCATGATGTTGACAATAAGTCCTAAACTAGGAGAACTACAATTGTTCAAAATTTGAATAACCCTAAGAGTCCTAGAAGGACTAAACACTTCTTCAACAAAATTAAAAGGACCATGATACTTCAAAGACTTCCTAATGTAAAACACTAACAAATCTAGGACTTGGAATTCTTCTTGAGGATTGAATATGTATCTAAAGTGCTTAAAATTTTACTTCAAACACTATTGTCAGAACTACCCTCCTCAAGCTCATCCCCAGCTCATCTCAACAAAGTACTCAGCCACATGTTTTGCCAAAGCTTTGTTCGACCTACTACATTTGTCCTCAAGGTGGTTGTCAATCTCTCAATTGCTCATCTAAGTTCATTCTCATCATCTATCTTGTCTGCTTGAATGTCTTAAACCTTCTCATATGCACAAATTGCTTGAGTCATAACACCAAAATCTGAGATTGATGAGCTTGAGCTCATCGTGAGCTCAATACATATGTACTAGCCTCTACAAAATCTAACCTGCTCCCTAGACAATTGCTCACATTGTCCTTCAAGCTATGGACTTCCTCTTGAGCTATTACAACCTTAGCAACATCCTTCTCTAATTTGGTCTAAGATTCCGCAACTATTTGTCCTTATCTTTCAATTTCAGACAAACTCTATGAGCATTTCCATGAACCTCTGTGAATGGCCTTCTTATCAAGAACCTCTATCTTCTCTAGATCAAAGTTGCACACAACTCTGATTTGGACAACAAAATAGACCTGAAACTCTCAACCTCTCACATCAACCAGTTAGGAGCAATGGCTGACCTATTTAGTGCAATAGGTCAGACCTATCTATCACTGGTCATAGATTTGTTATTATCCCCAAAGAAATTGGCAAGTTCCTATTAGCAAAGCTAGCTGCACCATCAAGATGATATGTGGTGCAAATCTCTACTGCCATTGGCATCCTAACAACTTGCAACGAGTCTTGGTCCAAGGACCCAAGACCTTGAACATATCATCACTCCTTGAATTGCTCTTACTACTCATTACTATGCATATGAGTGTGGAAAACATGTGCTTGCCATCCTCATTGATACATTGAGTTCCTATGCCAATGCTGTGCGTGAGGTTTCTATGTCCATTTTTTGGTAGACAAGGAGTCTACAGTTAATTTTTGTTCAAGATTTTTCTGCGAGAGAGCTTTCTTAAATGGGTCAGAGAGTTGCATTATACTGTCTGAAGGCTCATGACACCAGAGAGATGTCAGCTGTTGATGGCCATTATTGTCACATGATTTTAGTTAATATTATGCAGGAATGGAGGAGGATCATGACATTTTTTTCTGGCCATCTAAATTGCAAGGCTGCTCTGCTCTTCTCTTTCTCTTAGTTTCTTTTGCTTTTCTTGTTGGACTGTCTTGCTGTTGTTCTCAAATCTTGTGATGGTAATGCATCTATTGTGCAGATATCACCAACCCCATTTCAGATCTTACAGGGTACATTACAGACCATCAGATTCACATTGACCGTCAGCTGCATAATTGACAGGTAACTTTTGCACATGCAGTTGGAACTTAAGCTGGACCAGTTTGATATGTTTCTGATCAGTTGATGCAGATATACCTGCCCCGGAATGTGCTTCCCTTCTTTGTCATGATCGATGGACTTGTGTGGGCTTCACCCTGTTCTCAGTGGGAAGAAAAAGACAGACTAGTTCTTGTGTTGACAAGAGTAGGCATGGTTGCATTTAGTGCAGAGAACTATTGGAGAGGGAATGACTGGTAAGGGTCATTCTGAAGCTTTCTTAAAGACCTTCAGATACCTGAGGTTTGAGTGAATTGATTCCTCTGCAATCACACAGGGACGTCCTGTCATCGAGAATTTCTTTTTAAAGGACCTGTCTAACATCTTGCTTTGCCTCTGAACAACCACCTACTATGGACTCTAAACTGGGAGGGCAAAACTGCTGAAATGTCACAGGGCTTGTGAGTCATTTGCAAGTCATGATCACCAGGTGGGTTGTAGTCTGGCTGTTCAATTTTCAGAGCAGGCTAAAACAGGGATTTCTAAGACCTTCATTTGACAACATTCTAACGTATTCAGGTCAATGCCTCTTGGGCACTCTTGGGCATTTGATGTGTGCACCAGATGATTTGAGTCCCTTCATTAGAGCCGAGGCTCTGCAATTGTGTTCTTACATCAACCTCCTGGTCACTTCAGGCTTGACCAGCTACCGAAGATACATTGTCCAGATGTACAGGTGTCTAGTCTTACAGATTTGTGGCTACAGGTAAGGAGCAGAAATTCCACAGCATTTTCTCACCATTGGATCTAGCAACCACTAAACAAAAGAGGAAGAGAGATTCAGGGTTTTCTTATAAGTCATGTTCAGGAAAAGATGCAGCAAAATTGAGACAATATGCCCAATGTGTTATCTCAAAAAGAATAGGAATTACATATCACAACTTGCAAAAGGTCTGATTATCTATCTATAACTGGCTCTAACAGTTGCACCCTTGTGGATAGGTATTCATGTGGTGGCTCTTCATCTACTAAGAGGTGTGGGGTGGAAGAGGTAGGAGTGATAACATCATATCCTCATGAGTGGGGTGGACAGTTTGGTGCTGTGGCCACCCATCAGGAATGTCTAACAGGAGAGAGAGACTTCGCTCAGGTTTCAGGACTAGTACAAGCTCCAGCAATTCCCTAGTATCAAGGACTACTGCTAGTTTGGCAACACTGCAGAACTCTCAATGAAATTGCAAGGCAATGGCAAACTTTCTAAGACTCCTCAGTCCTCACACATATGGCTTCCAATCCAATAGTTTATCGCAAAGCTCACAACAAAACTCCTTTGTCTTTCACCACAACCATTCTGTTGCAGAATCTTTGAATGGTATGGACAACCTGCATTGTCCCAACAAACACTCCTACCAACTCCACATGATGACTACATGGTGACATCAGGGCACGTATGGGGCAGGGGGAGGTGGTGGTGATAGTGTTGACTGCGGAATTGCTCCAAACATTGTGTTAGCATCTATGCGAGTGGATGTCACTGTTGAAAGTGCAATGAGTGCAGCAGTCAATGCTGCATTTCCAGCCACAGTTGGCTCCGCCTGGCCATAGCTGTCGCGGTGGTCCTGGTACTGGTCTAGTTTATTTGGCCCCCCAACCATGGCTCCTTCAATAACATGAGGGTTTGGAGCATCTTTGTAAAGCCATTGACGGCCTTGCTGACAACCATACCGGACTCCATTCTTTGGAATTGATGCAGCTCGGTGATGGACCTGTTTGGGGTACTTGTCCCCATACCCTACTACATAGCTCATGTTCAAGGGATTCTTCCCAAGTATGTAGTCAATCTGAGTTCTAGAGAAATTGCGTAAAGAATCAACAGGAAATTTATAGGGACCACAATTATAACTTGGCACCTCTTCAGTTGCTAAATAGTCCGCATACAATGCAGACAAAAATGCAGCAGCTGCAACATACTGCAAAGGCTGGCCTCCCCCATGGTTCAATTCGATAAGCCCTCCTTTAGTGCGGTTGAATGCTTTGAAGTTGGGTAAATATGAGCACATGACAGTGCTTGTTTCATTCCAGTATTGTTGCAGTGTTACCTCGTAGGGGTAGCCCGGTGATTGCATTATGTGCAACCTTGTCAGCAACAACTGGGCACCTGCAAGCTTGTTATCCCATGAGAAGATGCCATACCATGGGCCTCCACCATTTGCACCTGCATGAGCTGCTAAGATGGGGTTGGTGGCAAGAGAAAGGTACGTACTATTCCCCGTCGCATAATACAGCCATGCACTTCCCCACATGTACTCATCCCAGAAACCCGTTGAGTTGTAGAAAACTTGCTCTCCTGGAGGAAGCCCTGTGACAAAACGACTCCGTTTTCCACCGTCCCGAGCAAAGCTGAAGATATTTCTAGCAGCCATGAGCAGTTTTGAAGAGTAGGCAGGTGAGGAAACCTTGAACACTATGGAAGCTGCTGCTAGGGCAGCTGCCATTTCTCCACCCAGGTCTGGACCAGCTGACACAGCATAAGCAGGGCGGGCATAATCCATGTCCTCTGGTCGTTCCCAACAACTATGGTCATTAGCCACAGAGTCATTTCCAGCACCCACCTGTGCAAAAACTGTCTGCACGTTGGGGGAAGAGATGTTGAAAGTCTTCATCATGTAGTCTGTCCCCCACTTTATGATGTTTGTCACATGTTCGTACTCTCCAGCTGCTCTGTATTTTGCTGAATACTCAATCACGCTCCAGCTCAACAGAGTCATTGCATAGGCCCCTGGGAAACCAAACTTGATGTTGTCACCAGCATCATAGAAACCCCCAGTAAGATCTGTTGGTGCTGCACCTAGTGCATCAGACCCATCCCGCATTGCTGATGTCCCTCGCCATGAAATGTTGTTGGAAGGCGGCAACAGGCCAGATTTTTGTGCATCGAAGAACAAAAGAGATTTCTGAAAAGCAACAGTGTAATTGTCCAGTGGTGGCTGATGGTGGTGCTTGCGGGGTGCCACTTTCCAGATGAGAATGGCAAGGCCCACTGTCAAACTTGCAGCAAACAGCACGGACAAAAAGGTGACGAAAAGCTTGCGGCTACATGTCATGCACCCAAGATCAACTTGTGGTTTTGCCTTTTGCTTCTTTGGTTCTAAAAGCCAACTCTGCTGAGTCTCTTCCAAGCTTCTTACAGACGCACGATCAAAGTCCAAGTTTCGGCTCTGATTGTCCTCTGCACCAGAATCCATTCCTGCCACCTCCAACGGACCTCCCCATGAATTATACATCTTTTACCACTGACGAGGAGAAGAGCGTGCAGACAGACAGCAAGCTCGCTCTTCACAGAAGCAACAACAGAAGAGCAGCTTTCTTTTCTCCTTAACGCAATCTGTTCCAACAACCATCAAAACATCAAAACCAAAACTGAGAAAGGAGGGACAGAGAGCCACATGCATTTCAGTCTCCATCCAATCTTCAATTTACTCTCTCCTCCTTCTCCTCCACCCCACATTGTGTTCTCTTCTTATTTTTCTTCTTGTCCTCAAGTTTTCCTTCTTATCTGACCTTTTCTATGTGAGTTGTCTTGTACTCTTAAGATTCTAGCACAAGCAGCACTTGAAACTCTCATGCAAGTTTGTGATCAAACAAAAGATTCTATGAATAGAGCGAAAAGGCCTCAGGTAGAGAGAGAGAGAGAGAGAGAGATCTCAGAAAGAAATTTCTATGTCCGATGACAAAAGGTAAACATTGTGCACAAAAGTACCAACCCAAGCATAAAAAGAAGAAACAAGTGGCTTCTAAGAGGCTGAAAAACAAAGACGTGATCCGTTAGTGCCAGATCTGTTGACAGCAGCAAATGATGATCTAAATTTAGTTAGGAGGAGCAAAAGAAAAGAAAATCCTTGAATGTGGGATCACTAGAGAGAGACCAAAAAGGACTGCTTTGTTACGAAGAAGAAGACGTGTTTTTACTGAGATGATGATGATGATGATGACACCAGACAGCTCCAAGCTTGTGAATCTCTTACTCTTTTAGATCGAAACTGGATGATGCATTGCAGAGCTTTCCAGATCTCGACCTGTGCACACCACTTGTTGTTCTCCTCCTCCTTTGATGTTCAGCTCAGATCTCTCTCTCTCTCTCTCTCTCTCTCTGTGTCTGTGTTGTCCTTAATGGCTTCTTCCCCTTCAGCTCCCAAGCCGTCCAAGTCCACGACGGTTATGGCAAACTAACACCACCAACTCTACAAGAACAACAACAACAACATCTTTGTCCTCCAACACTCTTTCCTTCTTTCCCACTCACTTCCCAAAATCACTCTCCTCTTCCCCCTCCCCCCCCCAGCCCCAAACAACAACAACAACAAACTCCAGCACAAAAGCTCCAATAAACTTCCCCCACTTTTTGGTCCTCCTTCCCTCCCCTGCCCTGCACCACCAAAACAAAGATTCTTCCTTTGAATCAAAAGGACCCAGCTCCAAAGAACCTCCCCCTCCAATTATTATTCCACAAATGGGTGTGGCATTAGGTCGGTGAAAAATAAAAACCAAAAACAAAGTTGGCCCAAAAACACCAACCCAATCACTCGTTTCTCTTCACTCCCATCCCCACCTCTCTCACTCACTCACCGAATCCACTCCCTCTTCCTCACTCATCCACCCACCGACCTACCCACCTACCCACTCACTCACTCATGCAACTCAACTCACTCATCAACCCTCTTACCTCCCTCCCTCTCACCCTCTCAGCTCACAAAATACTTCAACTACAATCCGGAGCAGCAAACTGAAGAGACCACTTTGTTAAGAGAGAGAGAGAGGGGGGGGGGGGTGGTGGGAACAGCGAGACACAGAGCAAAAAGGAGCACCTTTTGCAGCACACTAATAATGCAGGAACAAGAATAATGCAACAACAGCAACAACAAAGGCAATCATGTTTATTATTGTGAGCATTTTTCCTTCTTCCAAACTGATGAAACACCCCAACAATATTAACAACAATGATAAAGCCAACAACAACACACCCAAAAGAAGAACTCCTACCCCACCAATTCATGGATGATTGCAAAGCTGATTCATTTATTTATTTGTTGGGGGATGTTTTTTTGCTGTTAATTTTTATTTGTTTAAAAACAGAACCAATTGGATATGGGAAAGAAAGAAACATCTTAGATCTCTTTAAATTTGCAAACTAATAAGTGTGCTTAAATAGCTTCTTCACTCTTAATATATAGATCTAAGTATAATAAAAATTAAATTTGTCATTTCTGTCTCAGTTTTTCACACCTACCTATGATCCCCATCTACTCACCTCTTTTCCAATGCACACCTTCTTTTTATATCAATAACGTTTTTGAGTTGTATTATTGATTTTTCACAATTTTATTGTGTTTCCTGAGTTTGACAATGGTTTATAGCAGGGTTAGGCGGTTATTAGAAACACAAACAGACCCGGCCACTTCTCAGGGTGATTCTTAGGATTCATAATCACAATTGTGAAAAATCAAAGAGCCAATTCCAGTATATAATCACCATTCTCAATTACTCTGGAAAAATCCAATAACCAGCCATAAAACTGCCAATTCTTTGTCGGTTATTTCATGAAACCCATTGGTTCTTTTAAGGTTTTTGAAATAACCAGGATCAAATGGTTCTTTATAAATAACCTCAACAACATTGGGTCTGTACATGTGCTGTACTGGTATATAATTGAGAAACTGATACCAATTATACATGTATGTCTGTATGTCATATTGGCCACACCGAACCAGCACCCACCAGCACACCATCCACTGGATGTCCGTTATTACTCAGTTGTGGATGAACCTCAACTGAGGTAATGTTTGGTTTCACCTTAGTAACCAATTCTGTAGGAAATAGGTCTCAGATATAGGGAGATAGGCAGGAAAAGAGGCAACTTCTAGGTAAGTAGATGGTTTATACATAGGTAACGGCTGTTGTTATTACCTACCTACTAACAACCTGCTTGTGGGTTTGTTAGTAGATAGGTAGAAAACAATAGTTAGGGAACTGGAACCCAACAGAAAACTGTTTTCAGACCACTTTCCATTCATCCTTCATGGTGCACTGGTGGGTGCTGCTGGTTCACTGTGGCCTGGAATATCTAGGTATGAAGTACCAGAGACAAGACATGAAGTAAAAGACAAATCTGATAGTTGTTAATTATGTACACTAGATTAGCATATATTGGCTTAACATTGTGTTTGCATATATTCCCGATGATGTCCTACCAGTCTGGTAGGTGGTTGAAAATGTGGTAACCTAGACTCATTAACACAGCCATTTTGTGAGAAAATAAAATGAGGAAATTAAATAAACACATCTTTAAATTTAATTTAGTTCAATAATTGGGGAGAGACTTGGGACAAAAGGCTATAATTTTCCCAAAAAATAAAATAAAATTCACTTAGCCTACTATATTGGGAAAGTGCCATTGTTTCATCTAATATATTGTTCTATACCACCAACCACCTCCCTGCACCCCCTGCCTGTGATCCCCACCAAAAATCATATGAGTGGAGGAGCCAGCCCTGTATGAGGACCACTTTGCTTCATGCTTTTGGCTTATGGGACAATGATAGGAGTGATTTAGCAGAGCCATGATCTTAAATCAGAGGCATTGTTGCAAGAGAATTCAAAGAGACACATCCTAAATATTTCATATCTTGGGAGAGAAACCATTTTTATTAAGGTGAAATTGCTTCTTGTGGTACCTTTTCAAGTTTTGTGGTATTTTTTTTTAAAAATGTTAAATTTCTAGTAATGACATGCTCAAAATGTACAAAGTTAAGAAAATTACATGCCCATCAATGACAAAATTGGGAACTTGACACAATTATGTAAGTTGTATTATGCAGAGTTTATTGTTATTTTTGTTTCTACTACTTAGTATCTAAGTAGTGTAATAAGTAGTAGTCTATGCTGTTGACCCAAATGTGAACTAGTTACTCAACTAATTTTTCCTTCCAAAATCATTTTTTGTAATTTAATTAAATTTCCAATTATAAAAACTACTCAAATTTTGATATCTTCTACCCATTGAGTTAAAAAATTTCCAAATTACCTTCATTAAATCTTATTCCTTGAGGACTTTCCAAAAAAAACCAAGAGTGCACCAAATTCTCTTATAAATTTTAGTTTATGAATTTTCAATGAGAAAAATGTTCAATATTCAATAACTTCTCCACCACAAGTCAAAACATTATGGGATCAATGAGGTGCTTCCCTACTCATTGAGGGCTTTCCAACTATACCAAGAAGATGGCAAGAGACACCATGATTTGGGAGATCTCAATGTGACAAACCAACAAATTACCTTCCCTCATAGATAGATAAGTAGGTGATTTTCATGTCATTTACCTACCTACGTTTAGCAACTTCAAAGTTTATTAAGACTTAGCTTTGAAGTTTATAAAGTGAAATCCCTAATGCTTGCATCCGAGATTTGTGATCAGAAGAGGAGATCATGCAATACTTTTCTTTCAATGAGATCATTTCATGACATTAAGTGCAATGATCAATTGTCATTATCAAAAAAAATATTTCAAAATTTCAGGCTGAAAATTTTATAAATTACCATTCCAATTGTGGAACTTGATTTTGAAAAATAAAATGAAATTCAGCACCTAAATGTCAAACTGGATAAGGTGCTACACTAGATTGGGAGTTGGACAATCTTGGAAGCAAATCTTTAATTGACATTGTTTGTCGAATTTAGCTACAAATTGTTCAAGAACTCGTTGTTGGGGACATTCATGGGAACATGTTGTTATGACCAAGCTTATTAATGCAAGTTTTCTTGACCAACAAGCATATTATAGGTTAAGGTCAGGTTCAACATTAAATAATCCTGAAGTTTTTAAGTATTTTTAAAAAAAAAGGATGTTGAAGTGCCAAAATCCTTGATAAATGCACAACTTAAGTGACAAAATTTGAAAAAGCATGAAATCCTAAGAATTTTTAACCCTTCTTCAAGTTTATGGAATGTGACAGTTGTGAAGAAATGAGTATAGGAAAATTTAGCTAAATTTCAATGTTCTTGTATTGAAACTCCTTCAACTCAGAAGAAATTAATACAGGAGTTTCAATATATGAGTCAACCCAACAATTGGGAAATTCAAATCTCTAGTTTATAGGCATCCATATCTCAAACAAACTTCATTGAACTTTTAAATTTCCATCAATGAAAAAATTTATACTTATTTCTTGAAAAAATGAATGAATCTTTTATAACGTGCCGGACCTAACCCTAGCCTATGATAAAGGATGTGGCAACTTTACAAAATAAGGAACCATTGTTAGCACAAAATGGTGACAAAGTACCACAATGTTTGATTATAAGGTTTTGTGTTTATAAGAATATGATGAAACAGTTTCTATAATATGTATTTTACTTCAATTTTGTGATATTCTCAAGTGGCAATCATCCATAAAAACATTTAGCCAAATTTGACAATATTCAAGTTATGAAAGTTGAGAAATCTTAAGCATCTTTTCATGCTGTAGGCAAAAAAATTATTTAATTAAATTTTTTTTGGCGAGTTGGTTTTTGACAAGCAAGGAACTTGTGAGAGAATATTCTTTTTTCAAAATTGTTTTCGCAAATTGGCGAAAATTTGCAACAAAAAATAATCTTGGGCAGGCCACAGGAGCCATGGTGGAATAATGTCTCTAAATTTTCATTTTTTAAGTTAAAATTGAATTAATAAAATTCTGGAATTTTGTCACCTGTTGCTAGGCTATTGTTCATTGATACTATAATTGAGAGAACATTCCAGACTAGGCAACTTTTTCATTCATCATCTAGATCATTATTTTGCATCGATTCATGATTTTCCAATAAAACCTTTAAATTCAAAGTCCGACATGCACCAATAACTAGGACGAGGTAAGTAGCTATATATATATATATATTATAACCAGCAAGGAGGTCCGTATATGTACAATACCTATAGAATGTACTTCACATATACAATAGAAGGCTTTGCTCTTTCTTCTTCCAACAAAGAATATCAACAAAGTCTCACAATTAACAACAAAAAGTGCGCACACCCAATCAATAAGTTCTGTGTACAGAAACAACAATAACAAGAAGTTTGTGTGTTTGTGCACAATCAACAACAACAAGAAGTGTGGTGTGTGTGCAATCAACAACGAGAAGTGGTGCGTGCACAATTGACAACATCAATTGCATGTGCACAATCAATCAACAAGAAGTGAGTGCACACCAATCAACAACAACAAGAAGATGTGAGTGTGCACAAGATGCAAGTGCACAATCAACAACATCAAGTGCATACAATTATGTGGCGGCCGGCTTCTTTGGGTTGTCATCTTTTTAATTATATATGATTTTTTTTTGCAAAAATCGAATCAGTTTTTAAATATAAAAAGGTGGCTTTAAAAGTAAATATCATAAGAAGATAATAGTAGTAATAATAATAGGAAGAAGGACGGATTCCCAGAGTGGGGTTTTGATTTTCAGGAAAGTTTCATCTATGAAGAAATAGTTTCATCCATACTCGGCCTGAAAATTCATCCATGAGGAGAAATTTTCCATTCGTAATGATAGAAGTGAAGGATAGAGAGTGTGATCGCGAGCGAGAGCAGAGAGAGAGAGAGAGAGATGGCGATGGCGAATTTGCGGGACGCGATGATCTGCGCGAGTAGAGAGGGATCTCTTCTGGTGGGCAATCATGATCACGACTGTTCTTTTCGAAAATGGCTTAAGGACGTGATCGTCAAGCTCAATTTGGGTACAAATGCGGGGTTTTTGTTAGGGTTTTAGAGACTTTTGACATGCTGAAGGAGGTGTAGGGATTGGAAGATCACCACGGGATGAGATTCTCGATTCTGGTTTTTCTACCAGACAAGAAGCTTATGAATGGAAGATTTTTTTTCTCCTTGTCTTATGCCTGCACTTGCTGTTGCCGCCTCAGGTTAGCTAGCTAGCTAGCTGCAGTGGGCATTGAGGGTTTGTGGTCGAGCTGGTGATGGAACCTTTGTGAGGCTAACGTACAAGCAAGCGGGAGCTCTCCAAAGCAAGCAAGCACACAGTATGACAATCAAGGTGCATTCGATTTCCCTCCGTTTTTTTTCCTTACACCTTTCAGATGCTGAATTTAGGGTTTGAATTCTATGAAACTGCCACTATCGGTGTACCGTACTTCACAGTTCCTATTTTCTGCATCTTCATCAAATTGGAACTCAGAAGACAAAATTCAGCAAAGAGTGACAAAATCTCCTCGTGTTGCATGAATTTCTTGAATGTGGAGTCAGATTGGGAAGTTGTAATCCAAACATGTTTTCAGCATAAAACCACTTGTTTTGTTGTTGCAAAAGAATGAGAGTGCTCTGTGGAGAAGGTCATTCAGAAACAGACACAATGGGCTTGGGGGTCTTTTACACATTGAGGCAGGGACTTTTACAGTGATACAGTAGAAAGAAATGTGTACATTGGAGGATTATGAGATGCTGGAGGAGCCAGTGACTATTATACGTACCTCTTATGGAATCAAACCTTAGTGGAAAAGGAATGCTGCAGCCTGAACCCTAGAGCAGGATGGGACTGATAGGTGGCTTAAAGTATGACTGCTGGTGCACTGAGTAAGGAGAGAGCCAGCGATAAGATGTGGGTGAAGAGTGGAGCAGATGTCGAATGAGTTTAGATTCGAGGCAAAAGAAAGCAATGCACCAACTTCGCGATCAAGCTTGGAGAGATGATTGAGGATGTTCCTTCTCAGGTCTACATTGCTCCACTAATGATTTAAGGGAGTTGTGATTAGAGAGTGCAGCATTGGTAATTAGTTGGGTCACTGAAGCTTTTTGGAAGAGTTTTTAGAGGTTATATGTGCTAGCCTTGTCAAACTTTATTAAGCTTGATCATGTTGTTGGAACAAGCTCATCCGCATTGCTCAATCACCAAGTGCCTTGTTGTGTTTCTGGCCAACAAGTCTGTTTGTCTCCAATTATTGTGTGTTTGTGGTCTATGGCAATTGTGCTGGCTTTGAGGTCTCTAATGAACAGGAATCTGCAGAGTAAGTATATTAGGTTCACCTACTAACCATCTGCAGCCCATCACTGATAAGCCATTACCTCAGGCATAACTTCACAGTTTTTATTGCATGAGGCAAGGCAATATGTACACAAATCTGAAGGGCGATATCAGTGTGCCTTGTCTGTGCCTGTTCTAGTATCTGCTTCTGCCAACTTCAAATCATGATGCATGTCTTTGAAAAGCTCAAGTTTGTTATCCCCTTGTAATGTGGAATTACTTATCCTGGTAATGTGCAGAGTAACAGGCACAAGTAGAGCACAAATGATGAGTTTGCATCAAGTTGGTTGTGTAGTGGATGTGCTGGAGAGTTGGAGGCTTTCTTCATATGGAAACCGTGTTTTGGAACATGCTCTTCTTTTGTTTTTTATATTGTCACTGGAAGGGTTGGCCAGGAAGGAGGAGCACCATGGGATGGTTTCACCAAACCTGGTTACAAAGGCTTGGATTTTGGGGAACTGATGCCTCCTCATTTAGGAATGGTCATGGAATGTTGAGAACTTCCTCACATGTGTGGAGACGATTTGCTGAGGCCTGTGGAGCAAAACATTGGAGAGGGTTTTGCATGCAGTTGGGAAATCTTGTCTTTCTAAAGTTGGCTGGTAAATCTTACCTTCCAAATACAAAACTTGACTTACAAAGATGAAGAGCAGCATCTGCACATGGATAATTGAATTTGAATGAATTTGGAAATGTATAGCTCACCATAATTAATGTGGCTTCTTTGGGGGTGCAGAGTAACTGGGATGTTTGTATCTGGAAAGTATAATGTACCATGTCAAGAAATTCTTAAATCAAATCAAATCAGTTGTTGTCACAAAATAGGGTGCTTTCTTTTTGCTTTGATATTTTTGCTTCCAAGGATAAGAATCTCTGCAGTAGTAGTGCAATTCAGGGAGTAATGCAGGAATGTCAGCAAGGCATCAGCTTGCTCATCTTCAGGAAAGCAGAGTGGTCAAACCTTTTTCTTGTTCCTAGTTTGTAAGTCTCTTGCCCTTCTGTTGTTCTACTCAAAAGTAGCTGGGGACTACTACAATGCTGTCACCACAAAGGACATCTTTCCCACTTCTGGGTATGTGTTTTTCTCTCTCTTCCATCGTCCTTAATGTTTTATTATTTCTGTACATAATCTAGTCTATGTGAATGTACCCTTGATGTCGTTCTTTAGCTGGCTAAGAATCCATCTGCAGAATGCTGCTGGCACTGAGTGTGCTCCATAGCTCAAACAATGCAATTCATTTTTGTAAATTTTCCCTAGGGTTTTGGAGCTCTCCAGAGTATGTAGAAAGGCTTCTAGTTTTTGCACATGGCTAACAGACAACCAGTTCCTAGTTGCTAGAGCATTGGTGTTGCATGCACTTGAGCATGTGATGTACTCTTTTGAAATGACAAATGTCCCCATTTTGACTGTTACTCTGGAGAGTGCACTTGAAGGTCTTTTGAAGATGATTTTCTCTGGGAAATGGTTGTGCATGGTACATTGTGATTTTGTAATTGGGTGGACATACTCAGAGAGAGCCAAGGATTCAAGCACAGAAATGTGAAGCAGGAATCAAACAGATGTCTTACTTGATCAGCTAACTTAGAGCTTGCACCCATTACAATCAATCCATTGTGAGTTAAGCTTGCTGCTCAGATGACCATCAACAATCAATCACAAGAGACAGTTGTATTCAAGATCAGCTAGCTGAACAAGAGCATTTTTTCACCAATCTCTTTACAATGCAGGCATGGCAAAAGCAAGTACACTTCTTGAAGAGTACAGAATACCTCTGAATTCCTCCTTGAATTTCACCTCTCCCATTCTTTTTGTCAGGCTTCTTTGTTCTTCCTCAAAAGGAATGAATCCTTAGAGAAGTTTTGCAGTAGTTAGGGGGCTAATTCGTTGAAGCCTTCAAGAGTATTCCCATCTTCCTCAAAACGGAATCGATTCTCACAATTCTCAAAAGCTCCTGGAATGGTGTTGTATGGAAAATGTCTACTGGAAGAATCCTTGCAATTGACCAAGAATCATCACTCTTGAATTGTTCTTCTGCTGCTGGTGGTATGTGTGTTTGTTGTGTTTGTTTTGTTTGGCTCCCGATCGAGCAGCTTGCTGTTGCGAGGTTTTCCAGCTCCTTTCTGACAAGTCCAAATGGGAAGAAGAGGAACATGGCAGGTGGCTTAAATCTCTCTTATTCTTTGTTGCTGCGAGGTTTTCCACATCCTTCGTTTGTTGTTGGGAGGTTTTCCAGCCCCGTTCTCACAATCCAAATGGTAGCTTGATGAATCTTTCTTGCCAGTCATTCAACCCCTAGATTTTCCAGCTCTTGAGAGGGCAGGTTGTCGTCAGTGGGGAAGGGCCGAGTCTCTCTGCTTGCAAGCTCATCTTGAGAGGGTTCTTGACTGTCCCTTTTTGTTTTGCTCATCTCTAGAGTGCTTGGCTTGTTGAGGTTCTTGACTTTGTTGTGTGTCATTTTGACGACCTTGAAGAATAGCTTCAATGTTTCTAGAGTAGAGCTCCAAACCTTCCTTCCTTCGTCTCCTGAAGCTTTCCTTCTTCCCTGTTTTGCTTCTGACAAATCCGTTTGCTGTACTTGAGAAGGAAGACTACAAACAATCATTTTGGTTTTGTTTTCCTCCTCGTCATCTGCTTGCTCATCTTCACCGGCATCATTTTATATTGTTTTCTTCCTCGACTGCTTTGCTCAATCAGTAGAGAGTTCTCGACTTTGTTCTAGGTTCACTGTTTGTAGAGTAAACCTTGAAACCTTTCTCTTGAAACCTTCCACTTCTTCCTGTTTGCTTTTGACCATCTTTTTCGCAAACCGAGAGAAGAAGAAGAAGAAAATTATCCACAATCCTTTTGCAGAATTGAAGAAACAAGAACATTACGCACAATTCTTTTGTAGAAAGAACTGAAGAACTGATTGGAAGAGTTGTTCAGTAGATAGAATCAGCTGCTGTTCTTCCTGACTTGATCGAGCTTCGGAAGAATCCACTGCAATTTTCCCATAGCTATGGCGACCACCACTTGTTGTGTGTTTCCAGTGTCAAAGGCCATCATGTCGTTGCAACAAAGCCAGGGAGTAGTATGCAAGGAGATGAAGAATCTCATAGATTATGCAATTGTTGATGCTTTCACTGATGAGGCATTCAAAGGAAACCCGGCAGCTGTGTGCTATTTGCTGGCGCCCAAGGAGGCAAGATGGATGCAACAAGTAGCTGCAGAGTTCAATCTTTCCCAGACCGCCTTTCTTGTGAGACGATCTGCACATGGAGGAGGAGAAGGAGGGGAAGAGCCGCTACTGCAGGACGAAGAAAACGCAGCAGAGAAAAACGAGAATAATCACGACATGAAGTCTGCTGCTGCTTTGAATTGCACAGCAAATCTCACACTTTCTTCTTCCCCTAACAACAAGGAAGTGGACCAGCTTCATCATGCTGCATGTAAGTACAAATCTTGCACCAAGAAGATTTGTGTCATCACTATTACAGTTTACATTACCTCCCAGGGAAACCCTCCTATACAGGAATTCCTCCTGGTGAATTCCTCCTATGTTAGGGTTTAGTCCATCTGTGGGATTTGTCATAAAGAGAGATAAAACAAACGTTGTTCAGCAATGGCTTTTCATGCAAAGATGGAACAATCTGAGAGAATTGATCATCTGGAAAAGTGCTTATTGAGATGGAACCATGGCATAAAAAGGTTTGCAGGATTTTCGTCATAAGAGAGAATTAACCTTCTTGTTCATCAATGTTTTTTCATACAAAATGGAACCATCTGGAGAACTGATAATCTGGAAGCATTTTTGGCAGCTGAGCAAATGGCATAGGAATCCTGGAGTTAGACTGGTCACTTGCCTCTACACACTTACTTATATGGTGGCTTGCACAAAAGAGTTGCAAAGACATGATGATAATCTGGATCAACTTCTTGTTGCTTATCGAAGTTTTCCTGGAGTCCTAGGAACAATGGTGGAATCAGAAGAAACAGCAACAGCACTCTGGTACCATGTCAAAGCTTGACAAGAATCACTAGCTGAGGCAGAAAGTTAGGTTTTTTACACACTGACCTAGGTCTGACAAGATGCAGTGGTGTTTTGTGCAGCAGCAACACCTGACCTTGAGAAGGTGAGTGAGTATGATCTTCGATGGTTCACTCCTGCAGCAGAAGTTGATCTCTGTGGCCATGCAACTTTGGCAACAGCGCACTTGCTGTTTTCATCAGACATTGTGAAAGGCACTGTCATTCATTTTCACACAAAGTCAGGCATCTTGCCTGTACACAAGGTTCTTGGAGCTGATGGAGAATGGGAAGGAAAAGTTGAGCTCAATTTCCCAATTACAGTTACATCCTCATGCTCTCCATCACTTCTCCTGCCCCTGACTAAAACATTGCGAGATGTTGAGGTGATTTTCATGGGCAAAACTGCTGCTGGTCATCTTCTTGTTGAGCTATCATCCGCAGATCATGTGAAGGGACTTGAGGTATGGAGTGATGAGGTTGTCAATAGTGACTGCTTTGGAATGATCGTCACAGCTTCTTGTTCCTCTGCAAAGGATTCCCGCTATGATTTTGTATCTCGCTTTTTCTGCCCCAAGTTGCTTGTCGATGAGGATCCAGTTTGTGGCAGTGCACATTGTGCTCTGGCTCCATACTGGGCAGCCAAGCTTGGTAGACAGCAATTGCGAGCATATCAGGCATCAAAAAGAGGAGGTGTTCTGGACCTCAAGGTAGACATGGAAGCCAGACGTGTTTACATTCAAGGGGGAGCAGTGCTAGTTATGGCAGGTATTTTTGTGGACACTTCCTAAACCAGAGAAGGTGAGCAACATCTGAGATCAACAGACCTTAGAAGTCTTCAACATAACGACTATCATCATAGAAATTGCAATAAAAGGCCCGAGACATATTGAAGAAAACAGGTTAGTGACAACAGACAGTGCTATCTCACCCAGTAATACTTGTGACCTTACACAGGAGAAGACAAGGATCACATTCAAGGAGGAGCAGTGCTAGTTATTTTTGTGGACACTTTTTGAACCAGAAAAGGTGAGCAACATTTGAGGTGAACAGACTTGGAAGATTTCAACAGATCTACTATCATCATAGAAGTCACAATAAAAGGCCTGAGCTGTATTGAAGAGAACAGGTTATTGACAACAGACAATGTTATCTCACCCGGTACTACTTGTGACCTTACACAGGAGGAAACAAGGATGTCAGGGTTCAGCAGAGATTCTCATGTCACAAGATGAGAACCCTGCATGATTCAGGTTAGTGCATTCCAGTCCCCAGCATTATGAGTATCAAGAGAAACTGAGATGCTTCTGTTACTCTGTCACAGAGTTCTTGATGTCTGTCCTACCTCAAAAATTTGCATTCCTCTGAATACATATTGTAATGCAAACATATTACTATTATAGTCTGTGCATTACAGAAAAGGAAAAAGGAACAGCATGACATCACTGCAATAGATCAACATGGACCGACATTCTTAGAGAGCTCAAATGATCCTGGGAGTCATAGCAAGCACAAGAGATCACACATTCGCATGGGATCAGGTCACATATCATTGTCACCCTTGAATAATGGAAAGTAAAATGATTTCAACTTCCTACTGAAGAGCTTCTTGCTATCTTGCACATATAGTGACATTTTCCCTTAAAACTATATCCTCAAGTTTGTTAATATCATACTCAAAACTACCAATGCTACATTTCCAATCAGCTAAAGTTCAATGTAGCACAGAAAGCAATACCTATAGGTCTGTAGAAAACATCTTTCATGCATTTACACCTCTAAATCTGAAGTATATGTTTAAGGTGGCACAAAGGTGTGCCATAGAAACACAAATCAAGAGGTAATGACCAGGAAAACCTTAAGTGAAGGACAACCATGGCCAGGAAGAGCTTTAGTGAAGACTTTGCCAACAAGAACACCACAAAATCAAATTCCAATTGTGCACAAAATGAATTTTTTAAAACATTTATTCAAGAGATCTCCTATTCCTAATATTAACATATTGTGCAAAAGTTGCAGTAAAACATGGGAACTGATAAATTGTATCAAAAAATTATGCATGAAATCAATACCCAAAAGGACAGCTTCCATGAAACCAAAAGCTTGATCAAGGTGAAAAAATGGAAGTGCTAACTCTGCATATGGAGAAAAGGAAAAGGGAAAAGGAGGTGATAACTCTAGGTACAGAGAAAAGCACAATAGAAAGAGAAGTGCTAACCCCAGGGTCAGAGATAAGCAAATATGAAAAATAGCCAAAAGGATTTCATACACAACTTCTATAAACGATGAGAAGTTTCTCAACAAGAGCTTGTTGCTTTGCCTTGTAATTTTTTAAAAACCCTAATTGAACTCTTTGGTTTAAGAAACACCGATTTTTTGGCTTTATAGAGAAGCAATGTAAGCAAAGCTTGCAAACCCTAAAATGGCTAAATCTAGTCACATGCATCATCTTTGCTCTTTCATAGGTTTTAGTTTAAGGGTTTCAGTGCCAAGGTATGTGGTATGTCTCCCTTATCTGAGTTTTCATTTACTACAATAATATTCAATAGTGGTGGGAACCTCAAGGTATTAATGATGCAAAGTTCCGTTGCCAAATTGATAAGTTTCAATGACCACCATTTTGTGATGTTGTGATACTTAAATGTTTAGGTTTTGTTTGTGGTGTAAATGAAAAATAAATATGCAAATCAAGAACACAAAAACAAAGTGCAGAATGAAGGTTTGCTAAACAAGGACAGAAAAATGAGAATCCTTACTATGATGGATATTAACTGGAATCACATCAATAATTGAAAATTGCTTCCCAAGCTCTCATGTTTGTAATGAAAATAATGACCAATATGTTTGCATGCATAAAAATCTAAAACATTTATAAATTACATCCAAATTCCCAAACTCTCCATTATCCCCCAATGAACAATGATTAGATCTATACATATCAATTTCATTTCAAAGAGAAAAAGGTTTTGTAAAGAATTCATAGGTCTTTTATTCTAGATTGAATTCAACCATCCTGCCACATTATATTAATATATTATATAAGTCCTTAATGCATGTGGTGTCCTAAACATACATGAATAGTAATTAATTTTCATGACCACTTAAAAACACTACCTCCAAAAGTCTTATGTTGCCTTGCAAACTATAAATCCATTGTATCTTGTCGTAAAAAAAAAGATCCATGTTTTCTAGAATTAGATATGGACCAAAAAAAAATCATGGTGATGGGTGTATGCACAACATAGTGGCTCATAAAAGTCTAATACAAGTCCACAAAAAATTATTCAAATGGATCAGCTCAAACATGGTGATCTGAATAAATTAAAAAAACAAGCTCAAATTATCTCATAATGAAGTTGTTAGACCCACAAAACAAAACAAAAAAACCCATCAATTTACTTGGTGTGTTGTTTAAAGGTTGAGAAGGAATCTGAATGAATGTTATCATAAACACTCTAAATAAATAAAGATAAATAAGGAGATTCATGAAGATAAAGTTTCACAACACTTGAAGCTACAAATTTACAAATCCCAACTGGTGTTAATGGTCAAAACTTTGCAAAATCATGCCATTTGTCAACTCACTTGCATTATAGAATTTTGTTGTTATGTTGTATACAAAATGTTGGCTACTTTGATATTGCCACTACACCACATGACCAAAAACAAGCAACCAAGGTTAATGTTCACATGATCTAACCCAATTTTCATGTCAAGCTCTAATGTACCAAATCAAGTTTTCAAGGCCTTAAATGAGTTGTAACATGATTTGTGATGAACTCATGTCTAAGCTTTGATGCAATAAACAAATCATGTTACAACTATTCCAAGGGCTTAAAAACTCAACTAGCTACAATTGCAACAAGAAGACATGATTATAATTAGAAAACCTTAACACTGCAATTACAACTAGTTGATAAACTTAACAAAAGACAATTTAGATTGAAAATTGCCTCCCAAATTTCAATGGTTCATCTTGTTACAACATTGCAAGTTCCCAATTAATGTCAATTAAGATTTGAGAACATGTAATAGCTTTTAAATGTAGTATGTTTCCACTTTCGCTTCTATCCATTTTGTTCCTTCACCCATTTATCTTGTTGTGCAAAATGTGAAAAAGGTAACAAAATTTGTTGTGGAAACATTTCCCACTACTATTTATTAATTTTTTCCAAGCAATGTTGCAAAGATGCATGTTTTGCAATAACTCAAAACAATTTTTCCATGGTGCAACTTTTAGTATATGGGGCCAAATGACTTTCAAAATCATGTCATTAGGTAGGTACTGCCCCATTCCAAGTTGTTGCGCATTCTTTGATCTTAGTTTGAATCCATGGTTCCTTTTAGCTTAAGGCGTGCTAGATATTTGAATACTCACAAGCCATAGTTAGTTTGAAGAAATGCCAACTACACAAACAAATGCACAACATAACAAAACATCAACTCACTAGTTACTTGATTGTAGATCTTGTACAACTTCATTATGGTTGGATTTTGTTATGTAATGCAATCCATCCAACCATAACTTTAAGAAAAACAATCTTCAACTACATGCCAATCAAGTAATGCAAGTTCAACCAACCCCATGATTAACATTACATTCCATTGCACGCGATTTAAATTAATTGATTTAATGTTGTAGGTTCAATTGCAAAAGTGCAACACAGTGTGAACAAAAGAGCTTTGATGATAAAAATTGAAACAAGGAGATCTAGAATGTAAGCAAAAATGGAAAGGTTCAAATGTTGTTGTGAAGGTCAATCCCTTGACATAGAAGAAATCGTGTCATTTGCAACCAACCCACTTGTAATTGGATGCAAATTGGTTATCACATGCAATTCAAGCAGGTTTCATGTGCAACCATGATGAATTTTAAATGATTTTAAGTCACCTTTGCAACTATGGTGCGACTAGTTCCTTCATCCTTTGAAATGGATGATTTTTATATTTTGATTTGTGCAAATATATTATTATGCATATAATTTTATATATACATTGGTTTTGTGCAAATATGCTATTATATATAATATCATCTATTTTTGTACAAATACATTACCAAAGAATTTGAGCTTCAAAACTCAAATTGGTTTTATTTGTCTGAATCAAACAATGACCCCCTTCACTTCAAAAAAACATATCTTGTTCATCTCAAAACCAATTTGAATGATTTTTGTGACTTTGGATGTGTTAAGTGTAAAATCAAAATATGTTTTTGAAGTTCAAAAAAAAAAAAACAATAACCAAAGATCTTAAGCTCCAAATCACAAATTGGTTTTATTAACCTAAACCAAATAGTGACCCCTTTAATTCCAAAAAACATATCTTGTTCATTTCAAATTGTGATTGAAACAATTGAATGTTTATTATGCAATTGAATATCCCTTGTAATTAATGTACAATTAAATTTCAACAGCCCACACAAATATGAATTTTGTGTCGGATACATAAAAACATGTGACAAATGACTATAACTTATAATGGATCCCAAGACTTACATTTACAATTAATATATGCACAAGTTGTGTTTAATGTCAAAAATAATATAAAGGAGGAATAAGGAAATGGTTTTAAAAAAAGATTAAGCTTGTTGGTTTTTTGTGAAGCAATTAGAAAACATGTTATATATAACATTTTTTTTGCATTTCTGGCTCTTAATTGAAAGAATAAAACATTCAAGCTAAAAAAAAAGAAAATCATTTGATAATTTGGAATGATGTTTTAAAATTCATTTATTTGTTATTTGTTTTCTAATTGTTTGAGACCATCAAGACTTTATTCTTGGTGATTGTGTGAAATTATAAAAGCTTATAATTTTTTGGTGTAATGAATAAAAATATTCAAGTTCAACACCCATGTTGTTTTATGCATTTTATCTATCATTCAATCTTTGCAAAAAAAAAAAAGTGTTGTTAAGTTGTTAGTTTTTTTTTTTATTCAATTAAAATGAATAATTAACTATGAACTTTGATGGTGCAAGTCCCAAGGCATCCAACCTCAATAGATTTTTATGTTAAGATAACGAAAGTGAAAGGAAGTTTACATCTACATGTGAAAAAAATCAAAACAAATGTATTTCAATTCTGCTTATAACACCTTACTTTCAATTTAAATGGTTGTTTGTAAATGTACAACTTATAGTTTAATCATTATATGACTATGACATGTGTTGTTTATTAATTGTTCTTACTAAAAACTTCGACTAAGATTTAGAATATGTACATTAAACTATTTTTCATATTGTAATGAGGTTATTTTTATATTGCAAATGTGCAAACATAATCCATGTTTGACAATTATCAAGATATAACTTAACTTTTGAATAAAAACAAGGTTGACCTTTTAGATTATATCTAAAAGTAATGTTAGATAGGATATTTAATAACAATAGTTTAACATGTTTTAGCTTAACATTAGATATGTAGGTAAAATACATACTATTAGATAGTACTATGGAACATCAAAAATGTTTACATGAGTATTGTATTTTCTAACATTGAATATTAATACATATAATTATATTATTCGAACAAGATGTTTGTCATTATTTATACAATGGACTTATGTAATGTGTTTCAAATTATTAATGACAATTTTAGTAGGTGAAAAATAATACCATCCATAAATGAACATTAGTTGCAAAATAGTTGCATCACCAAATTGATAAGTTGTAATTTAAAATTACATTAATCAAATTCAAGTTGTAACATAATACCATTGACAAAATCCATTAGTAACAAAGAAATAATTTGATAGTGCATTAATTGCAAGTTAATTACAATAGAAATCAATATATTTCATTCATTGATGGATGTATAAAAAACCATGCAAACATTATGTTTGTCCATGACACTTGCAATTGACGTGAACATAAAATTATAAAGTAGTTGTAAGTTAGTCACAAAAAACATAAACAAACTTCATTCATCAATGGATGAATGAAAAGCCTCACAAACATTTTGTTCATTTATGAACATTTTTGCAACAAATTGACATGAACAACTAGTTGCAAAGTTGCATAAAATTATACATTTTTTTATAATAAATGTTTACATATATGATCTTGATGTGTTGTTGCACTTCATTTAAGAACACTGGTGCTTAAAAAATATTTTAAATTGCAAATGATTGTTACAATTCAAAAATCTAGTTGTAAGCCCAATTGTAAAACTCCAATTTTCTCGTAGCAAATTTTTGAACAAAGGGGATGAATTACGTGGAAGAATAAAAGAAATTAAATGTTGGTACTAAGAATTAAGTGGGAGTTGCAAGGGAAGCATAATGAACATATGGATTTAGTACGAAAAAATATAAGTTGAGAGTCATCAAGATTCAAAAAGTAATTTTTTACAAGCAAATTGTAGTTTTGAAGCAATTAAAACTTTCAAAACAACAATAAGACAAGTAGAACATAAGTACACAAATGAATGAAAAAAACAATGTGTGAAAATAAAACAACAATAGAATTCAAGAATTAGAATGATCAAAAACACTCCACAAATCAAAATTAAAAAAAGTGAAATTAATGTTCACCTTTGCATGTTCAAGCTTTCAAGTTTTGCTCCAAAGCACTACAAGAAAATCAAATCACAAAATACTACCCTCACTTTCAAAGCTTGTCTCCTTTGCAATTTGGAAGATTATACAAAAACTTCACAAAAGCTAAAGCCTAAAGGTTTTAGAGCAATTAGGCCAACAAAACATAACTTTTCATGAATGGAAATGGTGACCCAACAAAATGCAACATGAATGGGGAATGAACATGTGTCATGAAAACAAGCAAAACGAGGCAACCTTGTCACATTTTGCTTTGAGTTGTGGCATCCAAAGGCACAACTTTTTGAAATATATTTGTGACTTCTTGTGGCCATTGATTGTTATTAGGTGACCATCGTTTAACCACTCTCTAGTGGACAACAACCAAGCCTTAATTAACCTTAAGAGGTTGCACCTACCTTTAAAAGTTGAAATTATGCAAATTTTTGCAGATACAAAAAAAACATTGGTGAAGATTAAAAGAATATTGATGAAAGGGCAATTGAACTTATCATTTGAATTTATAAAAAATCCCCAATTTTTTGTTTTTAAAGTACTAAAATCCCCTTCATAGGGAAAAAGTTTTGAATAAATTCAATTCTATATGATGTCAATTCAAAAATTATATAATAAATAGAATTCCTACATTTTAAATATTAAATTTACATTATCCGCTTTTGTTTTTTTTAATGTTCCCATTTGGTTCCAATAGTTCATCATTATTTATGTCAATCTCAAATTTGATTTTACTAGATATCATGGACATGTGCCTTTTCATGTCCATGTAAGTGAGTAAAGGAAAGAAGTGAAATAAATAAGCTTTAGGAGAGGGAGTTAATTTTTGAAAAGGTATTTGAATAATTCCATTGACAATGTTTCATTGAAACTGGCTTATGTAGGATGGATATTTTGGTGATTGTCATTGCGACAATTCTAAAATCATTTTAGATTATAATTTGTCATGTATCAAATTTCATTTTAGAATCATTTCTTGTTGTCTATTTTGCACCTTTTTTAATGTTTTTGTTTGTTTGTATCTTGTTGTGAACATCTCTAATGAATCAAACTTTTTGTTGACATTTTGCCTACCAAATCAAGAATGTAAAAAAATATTAATGAGACAAAATGACATATAATGAAATTTACAAAAATTTATCTTTTGAAAAGACAAAATTGATTACAACAAAATTATCACGTCCACACAAAATAATTTAATCATTGTCATCGGTAGTGCAAAGCAAAGTGAAGCCCAAATAATAATAATAATAATATACCATTACACCATTACATGGATAGCTAGTCCACCTGAAACCATAGACTCTGAATAAATCCAAAGAATTTCAAAATCAAAGAATTGTTGCATTTACAAATTCATTCAAATTTCTGCATTTTAATTAACTCAATGAAATCACAAAATTGGCATAATTATTTATCACACTTGTTCATAATGGATGAATCCCAACAACGTCCATTTAAATTTCCTTTCTCCATTTTAAAACGTGTATTTATTTTGGAAAACCATTGGGCTGAATTACCAACTCAACTCCCCTAATAAAATTTTCCCAAATTTATGTATGGTAAGTAAGCTTTCCATCGATGTTCCCATGAAAAAAGAAGCAGCAGCAAGGATGAGAAACACGACAGCGTGGATGAACAGAGGGAACTTATGAAGATATCCACGTCCCCTCTCGTGTGCTGACTGTAACAAATCGAAGTGCCATCATCGATTATCACGTGTCAATAAATTATCTTATTTTGAGGTGTCAACCCGTCGTCATCTCTCTCTCTCTCTCTGAGATAGTCACCTCCATGCTCATTTCCAGGTGTCAAGCCATCGCGCTCTCTCACACACACACATCGTCGTCACCTCGATGCTTATTTCCAGGTGTCAAAACATCGTCTCTCTCTCTCCCACAAAATTGTCACCTCGATGCTTATTTCCAGGTGTCAAACCATCGTCTCTCTCTCTCTCTTACAGAATTGTCACCTCGATGCTTATTTCCAGGTGTCAAACCTTCCTCTCTCTCTCTCTCTCTCACATAATTGTCACCCCGATGCTTATTTCCAGTTGTTAAACCATTGTCTCTCTTTCCCAGAGATCGTCACCTCGATGCTTATTTCCAGGTGCCGAACCATCGTCTCTCTCTCTCTCTCTCTCACACAGATCGTGACCTCGATTTCCTTCCTGCACACACAAACAAACAAAGCGCAGGCAACTCGAATGCACTGTGCGTCGCAGTAGCGCCCTGAAGCTTCTCGGCGCGCATTTGCGTTACACGGCGAATTCGTAAAAAAAATCTTTCTTAATTGTTCGGAATTCTGAATGCTGATTGTGGATATTCTGGATTCTGGACCTTGAGATTCTGGACCGAACTCAGCACCTTCCGAAATCATTTGAGAGAAGAAGGGCTTGAATTCCAGGTAATGTCTTTGCTGTAGTGTTTGCCCTTGTGAACGCTGCACAGTTTTATCTCCATCCTGATTCTGTGGTATTAGGTTTTAGGTTTTAGTCGAAGAATTCGGTTGTCTAGTGGCGTTGTTCGCATATGTGAGCGTTTTTCCGTGCTGATGTGCTTAGACATTGTGCACGAACTTTGGATTTCACGTGGTGGATGCACTGACGGATTGCTAGAAGAGCAAATCATTGTTTTTTCTTTTATGCACTTCTGTTTCACGGTGCGATTTTTCTTTTGTTCTGGATTTCTTTTGTGTGCTGTGTTCCTTTTGCAGTCGAGGGAGAGGTAGTTTTGCTTGTACTAGGGTTTTACGGCCAATAGAGTCTTTTTGTGCAGGTACAAAGCAATGAGCACAGCTCGTGCCCTTCGAATTTTTAGGCGCTCAGATGCCGGATTGCTGAAAAGATTGCACCAGGGTGCTGCTCATCGCTTATTCTCATCATCTGAATCCCCTTCTGCATCTGCATCTGCATCCACGCACACGACCATCAATGCTGCAGCTGCTAACAGCAAGTCACGAACGTGGGATGAACATCGTCTCACTTCCGACCAGTTGCAATTCCGTGACCTTGCTTCTGTAAGCTGTTTCTCGCAATGTTTTCCCAACAGCGCAGTTCTGTGTAGAATACACCTCTTGTGGTTCTCAAGCATATGATATTCGGTTGCTGATTTCCTTGTGGACAATTTATGCCGAAATGCTGTAACTTGGTTACCTTTCGTGGCCACTGCATTAGAGCCAGCATGTGGTTTAGACTTATGGGTTTAGCAACAAATACTTCATGTTGAAAGGATGCCAAATCTTTGGTGTGCTGAGAGTTTAGGTAGTTGCAAATTCAGATGCTGGGTGATGTGTGCTAACAGCTTCACTTCCTTAAAATGAGTGCAGGAGTTTGCACAAAAGGAGCTCATGCCATTTGCAGCTGAATGGGATGAGCGCAAGTATTTTCCTGTGGAGGTGTTGCGGAGTGCTGCAAAGCTTGGATTTGGTGGTGTTTTCTGTGGTCATGATGTGGGTGGCTCTCAGTATGAAATTGAACTTCTCTGCTCCCTCCCTGTCATGGGCATTCCCTGAGAGTTATGCTTTTGTGTCCCTTTTTCTAGCTATTGGACTGGTTGATGGATTGCACTATGGCTGTATCTCTGTTTTTTGCATACACCATGGGCACCACATAAGAGATATAGTTAAAGATATGAACTTTTGGTTATGGCTCAGGCACTCTTAATGCTTGTTGCAGGTTGACTAGGGCAGATGGGGTGGTAATCTTTGAGGCACTGGCATATGGTGATGTAAGCGCTACAGCATTCCTTACAATCCACAACATGTGTGCTGCCATCATTGAAAAGTGGGTGCCATTTCATTTGAATTTTTAAGGTGATTGCTTGTATGTTCATTATTCTCTGTTTTTTCATTCTGTTCAGAGAGGGGGCTCTGAGGCTATATCTACAAGTTATGATTGCTGTCTCCAGTGGATGTCTCTCATGTAAAGCTCTTTCACACAAGTCTTGAAAACCTAAAACTCAGATCCTGGACCCAATTCTGCAGAAATTCATTGTTATGGTGTTTGTGCTATGGGACAGTTATGGTACAGAGGAGCAACGACAGTTATTACTACCAGAGCTTACATCCATGGTATTTAGCTCCCCTTTGACATTTTCTTGTTCCAACTGTATGAGGCAGGTAAGATGGAGGCATGCCATAGGTTTAGGGCTATGTGATGAGGCATGACTTAGTTGTCAAAATATATTGACAGTTGACCTTTCAATGACTTATGCCACATATGTATTTTGGTTGCAGGAGCTTTTAGCATCTTATTGTTTAACAGAACCCTCCAGTGGAAGTGATGCAGCCTCCCTCCAGGTTCTCTTCTTCTCTTTGTGCAAATTCTGGTATCCTGCTTCAATTTGCAGAAGCCCTAGTCTGATACCATTTACTTTCTTTACATGTATAAGGTTGTGAGTGCATGTTCCACACTCTGGAACTTTTTTAGGTTGTTGGGGCCTCACTCAGCACCTGTTGCAATCTACACACTTGTGAATGTCTGATGAGAACAGTTTGGGAAAGCGTGCTGATGGATTACCTTACAATGGCTCTTTGCAGACCACAGCACACCAGGAAGAGGGAAGCACTGACTACATACTCAATGGAGAGAAGGTTAAATCTCTAATTATCAAGGTCACTGTGGGTAACAGTCTATTTCTAGCAGAGGTTGATCATTGTAAGGGGAAGAAAAGAAAACACATTTTAGAAAACACACTTTAGCAGTGATGCACAAAAGATCAATGAAAATGGCAAGTTCTCAGCTCACTAACGTGTTTTCATTGATGAAATTGGCTAGGAAGTGCTTTTACAGCTATGTTCCTGTTGCTGCTTCAGTCCTATGGAATACTCTGTGGATACAACTTAAGGGAGTGTGACTTTCCTGCTGATAGAAGGCTCAGAAAACTTGTGGGGCAAAGCACTGAATGTTCATGAAAGCAGGTGAAGGACACTTTGAAATGTACGTCTGAAGACAGTGGAAGTGGATCTTATGCAGGCATTTATAAGTGGAGGGGGTGTGAGCGATATCTACTTGGTGATGGCACGCACGGGTGATCTGGGCCCCAAAGGCATTTCCTGCTTCTTTGTTGAAAAGGTATTTTGGTCAAGAGTCTCAAGAGTGAAAGACCAACTGTGTTGTGTTTTGGTATACAACTAGGTTAGCTTTTGTTTACTGATGTGCTTGTGGACATGTAGGATACCCAAGGCTTATCATTTGGGCGACAGGAGGCCAAGCTTGGATGGCGAAATCAACCCACAGCCTCTGTATGTAGTTACTTTCTTTTCTAGACCTGCAATTGGTGAGTAAGGAAGGCAGTGTGCAATACTAGGGAGACTCAACTAAGGACAGGCACTTTATAGTGACAATATAGGAAGGTGTATTCTGAGACTAAAACTCATGTGACAGGTTTTGCTGATATTTGATATTGTTATATGAAAATAGGAAAAACTGTAAACTTGGAATGGTGAAAATGTGGAGAGGTTATGAGATGCATGAGACTGGGGGGTTAGGTGATATTGGAGAACGTGCGGATACCAGAGAGGAATATGATAGGGAGGGAGGGTCAAGGCTTCAGTATAGCTATGGCAGCCCTGGATGGTGGTCGCATCAACATTGCTAGTTGCAGGTTCAATTCTCTTCTTATTTCATGGAGTCTTTTTGAAGTCATTCATCAAATTATCCAATAGACTGACATGCAGGTTTGCTCTCAGTTCTGGAATTTGGTTGGCTGGAGGACTAATATGAAGTGTTTTTCCTCTTGCTGATCTATATATGGAGATCCTGTGGATGTAAAGCAATAACTCTGATGTAGTTGAGTTTCATGTACGGGATTGAGAAGTATTTTTTCTGGCAGTATTGGTGGAGCACAGTTCTGTTTGGATGCTGCTCAAGAGTATGTGTCATCTCGCAAACAAGTAGGCCATACTGTTCTGGTACCACTAGATTCTAATTGTGGCAGGAATGTAAGCCCTATACCAAATTAATGGACACCTGAAAGCAATCTGGAACAATTGTTGGAAGTTGAATTGTTCAGTGCACTTATATTCCTATCTTCTGCAACCCTGATATGTTTTGTAGGCTTTACTGATTTCATTTTTTGGGTTTTGCAGTTTGGGAAGGCAATCATTGATTTCCAAAACACCCAATTCAAATTGGCAGATATGCTAACATCTGTGCAGGCGTCCCGCTCCCTAGTCGCCAATGCTGCAACAGCCCTTGACTCAAAGTCTCCATGGGCTACAGCTTCTGCAGCTATGGCCAAAAGGTATGCCAAAGATATCAAGGAGCTCAGGTTTAGTGGGTTATGCAATAGGTCATGTGAGATGTAGCTTCTGCCAGATGTGTTAGTAGAACATGAATTGTGAAAATTTGTGGCTCCAATGGCTGAAATGACCCCTTAAGAGGTTTCTTTTGTTCTCAAACCCCCAATGGAGTACAAAGCCTCAAATAGGTTCACTTCAGCTTTGAGGTAGTCAGATGAAGTATGATCATGGCTACAAGAGGTCCTCCCTGGCAATCTGGATCTGGAGGAAGTAATTGTAATTAGTGCTTAGCCCCACACTGTTTTTGAAACTATCATACATGGCATTGGTTGACTAGTTTGTACCTCTGAACTTTCCTGTGGATTCTTTCTCTTCAGTTCAGATAAATTACGGTGCAGGTTGATATTGGAGTTTTGCCTTGAGTTCTGAATTCCTTTCTGGTGATCAAAGTGTAGGATATATGGATGTAGGGTGCACAAGGTTCTCTATTGAGGCAACATGGTGCTTGTGTTATGCAGGTTTGCAACAGATGCATGTTACAATGTTTGCAATGATGCTCTTCAACTTCATGGAGGTTATGGCTACTTGAAAGACTACACAGTAAGACATCTTTCATGCTCACCCTACATAAGTTACATTGTTTGTCAGCAACCAGGCTGAGCTTTATTGCATATTCTTCTTGATTCTTGTCTCTCTGCAATTGTTTCCCTCATGGGGTCCTGTTATACCCTGCCGAGGGTGGTCAGTTTTACATGGAACTAGGAATGAAACTTTTGCTTTTGAATCAATTAAGCACAGTAGTGGTTTCAACTGTTCTTTTAGATAACCAACCTGGTAAGAACTATATGTATTTAAGGAGCCTCCAGACCACTATCAGATTCTAGCAACCTGCCATTCACTGCTCGTGGTCTTGACTAGAGTTGTGTACCTTCCACCATACTTCACAAGGTGGTCTTACATTCCTAGATTGCACCAAATAATGGACCTTGGAACCTGTGAGTGTGTTGACTATGTCTGAATGTAGTAGTTTTGGCAAATGTTGGACTGCTATTTGGAGGCAGTGATTGGTAATAGGCAATTTCTGGCTGTGTTTTGTGTGGTGCTAACTGTTCCCAGTTGGTCAGATGAATCTAGCCCTAAAGGTACAACCAACTGAGATTTTGAGGAATTTCTGCAGGTGGAAAGATATGTAAGGGATCTCCGAGTGCACACTATATTGGAGGGCACAAATGAGATCATGCGCATGGTTATATCCCGTCACATGAGCAAATCTCAGTCATAAATGACTTCAAACTTGAGTTCTCCTTTTATCTAAGGGCACATGATGTTTATCTTTTTGAGGGTTGTGAAGGTTAGCATTTGTCTGGTGAGTTTTTTCAGCCAATGGGTTATGAAGTATATAGTCCATTTGAATACACTTGAGGTGTGTGCCAAGAAACTGTACAGATCTGATGTAAATGGTTACCATCAATTGGAGGAAAGAAATAGAAGTCAATATCATTGAGAGCTCAACAATTGTCTAAGGTGTTGCTTGACACAGATGGCCAATTGTGAAGTGCACATCACTGAAATGTGTAGCCTTCCTTGAGTCATCCCACATTGCATAAACCTAATAGTGCATTTAATTAAACCTATATCTGGTGAGAGGTCAGGGTGTCATATCGTCACCTCTGATCAGGTGTAAGGGTTCTCAGCTTTTTTTGTGGGTTGCACATTTATGTGCATGGTTTGCAATTTCCATGCATGGATATGTATCAGATCTGAAACAATTTTTCATGTGAACTCTATTCAGTTCACGCTAAACTGTACATCAGCAATATTGCAGATTGACATTGTTGCAAGATATGGAATGGAGAAACATTATTGAAATTACCTGATGCTATGGAGGAGAGGTCATTCTTGATTACAGAAAGGAGTTGGGGAGGGAGGAGGGACAAAGTAGAAAATGAGCCATAGATTCAATGAGATTTGTGAAGACAAAGTTGCTCCATGATCACACATCAATTAGGTAGTGTTAAGGCACAAAGTTGAAACACAAAGAAGTGAAAATAGGAGCCAAGACTCTGAATGAGTGCACCTTTTAAGCAAGGTATCTACACAAGGTGTGACATAGCCTCTACCCTAAGGGACTAATAAACATGTGTTAAGGAAACTAACTGTGCACACAATGTAATCATCAAGGAAGATTATCAAATGTTTTAAATTATTATTCTAAATTGTCATTACATCATCTTCAAACCATTGATCAAAATGTGGATGATTTGTTCAAAACTTAGACAATCCAGCTCCAACTCATTCATTGTCGCCCACACTAGGGTGGAGCTGCTGTAAACTTTCTTTATAAAGGGCAAACCTTTCAACGTTGACCACAACCAAGATGCAAGGTCTAACGATTGCACCTTGTTTTTGGATAACTCACGTCCTCTTAATGGTTCAAAAAAAAGTCCATTCCATTTTGGATTTTGAAGGGCCTTGCCAAGTTCATCATCAATGAACAATGTTTGATCCCTATCCCCATGCTAGAAGGTAAACATCTACATGTAAAATGAACTCAATCCAAGTCCTTCAAATAGTAATAAACTGAGCATGTGAGCTAACTTGTTGTTGCAATGCATTGTTCATGTCCCCAAACAAACATAAATTGATAAATAAGAATTTTAAGCATCAACAAAGGTAGAATTTCAAGGACATTTTCTAACAACATACAAGACCAAATAGCAATGTAAAAATGTTCAAATGCTCAAGAAAGGAAATGCTTTACTCCAACATGAATTTCCAACTTAGAAACATTTAAATTCTTCCCAATCTTTCATTGATTCCCTTGAAAAAGGGCACACTTTGGAAACTAACAAAAGAAACCATTGACGTCAAGAATGAATAGTCTTTTAGTTATCGCAAATCAAGGTTGAAAAGTCTGAATCTACCGCTTTGAATTTGAAAGAGCAACACCAAGCACCTATGGAAGAGAAAACAAGTTAGAGCATAGAATAATTCAAGAATGAATAAAAGCCTTCATCCTTGTCGTAGGAGAAGTTAATCTAATTGAGAATTTATAAAAATTAATATGGAAGGATAATTTTGAACATCCATAGAGAACCAAAGGAATTCGGTAATAACATGGATTGGAAACAAACAAATTACGATTTGGTGGCCACCAGGTAAATTGAAACATTAAAAACTAAAAGTATAACGAAAGACACCTAGCGGGCACCAGATGGTTGCATGTAAGAAAACATGTTGGGAGCCAATGTGAAGTTCAGAAGTACATACTTAAAAAACAACGGCTACACGCAACATTTAAGCAGTAGAATTAGAGATTTAATAGATTTTTTGAAAAGGGAATATTTGAAATATTTAAACAAGGTAATGAGGTTGAGCAATTAATAATGTCAAAAAACTCCCAAAAAATTGCATTATATGGGTTGTTAAACATGTTTTTGTATGGTGTATCGTTAATGAGCAACATGTTGCTGGTGCGAGTGTAAGGAAACATAGAAAAAAAAACATCAAGGTTCTTATGAAAAATTGGTTTTTCAAGTTTATTTGGCAGGAAATGTGAATTTTGCATGCAAAATGTTTGATTAAACACTCTGGAGGGTTCAATCAAGATTTGGGTTTCATGCCAAATTTGATCCAAATAATTATAGATATTGTGACGTTGTGTTGCAAACCAAATATACACATGGAATTGTGCAACACATCTCTCCGAGAATTCTTTTAATCTAAGTTTGAAAACGACGGTTTGAGATGCAGGTTCTCCATATCTACCTTTATCGAAATGTGTGGCAACCAAAACTCCATTTAGATCGAAAATGACATGAAATGGATTCACCTCCAATATAGGTGAATGAAGCACTAGGGAGTTTGATCTCGAAATCGATAGCATTTCATCCATTTTTAGTTCAATGAAGGCATGTGAATTTGACAACTCCACTTCTTCCACCTCCTCAAGAAACAATGCACCGATAACCTAAAAGAAAAAAACAAAAAGCAGTTGTGAAAGTCCTAAAATAGAACAACCATATAAATCAGTGAAATTGGGAAATCCAAGAAAGAATTAAAAGCAATAAATATTTGGATTATTTACTATGGATGTTGAGTGATTTCCACAAAAACTGGTGGAACATGCCATGGTGCATTTTTCAAACAACGTCTAAAATTTCACATCGTCTTCCTTAAGACTTTTGATGGTGCCAAAAGGATAGAGCTCCACAAAGGTGGGAACATTAAGCCCAAAGTAATGAATAAACTTTAAATACATGAGAAGAGTTTTCATGAAATAATTTTCCTCTTTTGGCATGTATTCATAGGACTTAACAAAGATTACATTAAAAGGTGGATTCAAGCAGGCTTTGTAAGGCATATCATCTGCCAACAATGTATTTCCGAGGTGAGTACTAGGATATTTAGGGAAAACATCAAAAAGCTTCTTGTCATCAATTGTTTTTATCACAAGTTGGATGATCGATGTAACATTATTAATTTCATGGGAACACAGAGTTTGTTTTTCACTTTAAATCCTACATTTGTTCATCATCCTCTAACTATTATTTTAATTGGACAAAACATAGATCTTGATTTATTTTATGACACAAATATGTTTTTAAAAAATGAATGGTGTAAACAAGCAACAATAAACCCAAAAGCTCAAGCCATATTTGTACACACTCTTATAAATGTTGTATTCAAATACATGTTACAAGTAAAAGATTAAAAAATGATTACTAATACTAATGCAAGTGTGTTTGACCATATTAAAACTTATTACAAATGTTATGAAATTGCAAAAAATGGTAGCTTACATATCCATACATTATTGTTGATCAAAGATTCCCTAGATCCCAACACATTAATACAATTGTTACATGATGATGAAGAATTTTGAGAAAACATCATTAATTATTTGAATGACATCATCATCCGAAACATTGATAGGTATCAATCATTCAATGAAACAACACATGAAAATAATGGGAAAAATAATGAAAACATACATCCATGCACCACAAGACCCCCTAACACCAATGCAAATAACTTCCATGAATTATTTGATAAAGATGTGTGCAAATAATGAATGAATGTTTCATTAGCTTGGGCAAAACAACAAAAGGTTGAAGCTTTTGGATCAAATGGCCATGTATGTGTAACCCAACATGTTACAAATCAAATGTTGATGCTTCAAAAAAGTTTTGTAAGTATGGTTTTCCTCAAACTTTAGTTGACAAAACACATTAAAATAACAAACAAATGGTTAAACAATGCAAATCCATGGCTATTATTAGCATTTAGATGTAACCATGATGATAAATTCGTAGCAACTTCTGGAAAAGACAATAAATCATTGATTTATTATATCATTGATTACATCACAAAAATATCAATTTGCACAATGCACATGTATTTTCTTTTACAAATTGTCGTACAAAAAATAGAAACAATTAATAAAGAGACAAACTCATATGATATTGACAAAAGTCATCATTTGATCGTATGATGTTTGAATATAATTGGAAGTCAACAAGAAATCTCGACGACTAAAGCAATAAATTATTTGTTAAATTTGCCAAATCATTTAATCGATTATAATTTCACATTCATACCTTGGTATAGTTTATCATCATGGGTAAACAAACATGAATTCAAAGAAGTTAATTAAAAAGAAGATCATGGTGACACTTTTGAAACTCACAATTGACAAAAACTTAGAAAATTCAAAATACATCATTCATAATTTTGAATTGACTATCAACAAAGACCCAAAAATTTTGAATGTTTTTCTCCATATGAATTTTCAAGCAAAACAAATAAAGTCAACAATGTTCGTAATCATAGACTTTACCACGATCACCCTCAATATACACCCATAATTATGAATATAAAATACCTAAAGTAATAGTCTTTTAGAATTATATAATACTGTCACAAAAAAATGATCCGAAAATTTATGCTTGAACAATTTCTATTTTATTTTCTTCATGACGAACTTTCGTTGATATAAAAACATATATGTTTATGTCATGGGAAGCAACACTAAATAAACAAGGTATGAAATTTTTCAATTTCACAAGAATGGTCATTAAAAATGTCAACACTTTGCAGGAATGCAAAGAATCCAAAGATGCAAATAAATCATTGAGAGCTTCAATGACAAGTGAATTTATTGATAATGAAAATGAAAATTCAATAAAACCCCCCCTTTATTTGGAAAAACTACAAGACACAACTGAAAAAATATTTTAAAAACTACAATTCAAAATAACACCACACAAGACAAACAAAAACTTGAACAACTAGAAATAGAATACCTATTATGTAATACAAGCACTAATGCATATGTCATCGAAGTAACAAGAAATTTCGAAATCAATGAAAAATATAAAACAAATGGATACAAATGAAACAAATAACATGAACATCATAAATGAGATTCAAAATAATACAAAACAATGGAATCGTGATTTAAATTGTCCACAAAATCAAACACCCACTGAATCAACAACAAAAATATCAAATAATAACCACATCCATTGGGAAGTTTTCAATGGATTTGTACAAGACTTGTATGGTTTATGAAAGATGTCCAAAAGTTATTCACTCCATGGTGCACAAACCCACTTTGTACTTGATTTGTAATGTATTTGCAGAGATGCCACATGATAACATTTGACTATTTAGTTCATTGCAATATATTTTCATCTTTATCTTATGTGCATTTAACATTTTTTGAACCTAGTTCAAAAAAGAAATGTGATTTAATGTAAGTTTTTTGCAATGAATTTTTTTTTTTAAAGATGTGATTTCTATGGAACTTTGCAAACACACCATATAGACATGATGAAAGGCCTAGATTTTAGAGGAATTTCAAAGAATCAAATCCTTATGTAATAGTTTAAACTAGATTCCAAAAAAATCAAGCATATCTAAGACATGTGCATAGCGTGCAAGTGTCAACTTTGTACTTGATCCATGTAACATTATTCAGTTGTATAACACCTAGATAACATATAGCCATTTGAGTCCTCACAAGAAGAATCTTGCCTTCTTTTTGTGTGTAGTAGACCAACTTTGTGGTATTTAATTTCAAAATGGTTTCCATTGTAGTTTTTTGTAATCAATCTCAAAAATAAAAACATTGGCATGTTCTAAGTTTTGAATGTTCAATATCCAACTAGAATCCACTATCTATTGAAATGGAGGTTGATGATCAAGGATGTCAACATGATCTTTTATAAACTACATTGTAGCTCTTGACAATTGTGTTGCAAATCCTCAAAACATTGAAGTGCAAGCATTTTGGCAAGGGCATCAAATTTGTCACATGTGGACCCAGATTTTATTATGTTTGAGGTGCCAAGATCATGACACGGAAGCAGAACTATTGATCCCAAGTTGCCTATTACAAAAGATATTTTGAAAGTTTTACATTTACAAGCTAAGTTTTAGAAACCTTGGAGTGGCACCCCCCTAACTTGGACCTTCTTTTGTGTGAATAATGGCAAAAATGTAAACCTTATCGATGTTCATGTGATGTGGTGCATAATCAACTACAATGGAGCAATTAGTCTAGTTGTCTTTGCTCAATGAACCAAATGTACGAAAGGTGTGATTATATATTTCAAGGTGAATAGCATCACGGCCATAATGAAATACATTTTTGTTAAACATTTAAAGCTTGCATAGAAATTACTTAAAAGATTATTAGCATCACAATATATGCACATGTTTAACAAATTTCCAAGAAGAGCTTGGAATAAGTCCAAGAGTGATTTCTAATTCCTTCAAGATCAATTGATCCGCTTAAAAACAAAAATGAACAACAACAAGCATTTTTTCAAGATATTGTTCTCTTCATCACAAAAAGTTGTTTACCAACTCAAACTATAAAAAACATTTGGATATAGTGGATGGGGTTGCAACTATGTCCTCAACTTGTTTTTCCTTCCCAAAAAGTCTTTAGGGAAAAAATGCTCCCTAATTTCGTAAAAAATATCAATTTTTAATATGTTTTGCCTCCTTTGTAAATGTTTGTTTGCTACGACAACCTTCATTATTTATATGTCAATAGGGGTGCATGACATCTTTGTGCTTGTTGTGAACTTTATTAATGTAAATTGGCAACCAAAACAAATGACTAGTTCTTCATTGTTGTTAAACAATAAACTGCAAGCTTCTAGGAATAAGTTAATGAACAAGAAGTTGTCATATATTTCATGCATGTACTACTACAATTATGTGAATATCTTGATATCACATATGCATGCAATTGAATTGAAAATGACCATCATTGTGTGTCTGGTGAATCAATTTTTTTTTGTTTCTTATTTTTTTTCAAATTATGGGCCCACAAGCTTGATAGAACTATGTTCAATGTGTTTATATGACAATTTGTTTAATATATTATTAAAAACAAATGGAATATTTTGGAATGAATCTTATGAATAAAGAGTACTCGAAAGCATTTCTAAAACATCATAACCAATGATTTTGTTTTTTTTTTCATTTTTTTTGAAGGACTTGAAATGCTTTCAAAATGACATAATAATTATCCACACCTTTGCATGATAGTATATATTTTTCCACTAAAACACATTTTTTAAAAAACTAGTACATTTCACATAATCATGTTTAACAAAAATTGAAATATTATTTATAAATACAAAAGAGGCAACTTTTGAGTTGATAACACAAACCAAAGGTCAATTCAAGTTTTCTCAAGTAAACAAAACAATATAAAAGGATTAGTCTCAATCAATGACAATCTATTGAAACCATATTGAATTGATTAATATGGATCAAATTGTAAACCAATAAATAATGTGCAAATGTGGTAACCCTAGCCACATGTGCCCACTTGGTGAATGCTTTGAAAACAGTGAAATAGCTAGTCAAGATGATGTGTATCTATAGCTATATTCGTTATTCAAGATGAATCCATGATTTATAATCTTACATTAAAATTATTTTCATGAATATGTCAATTCAAATCATTTGAAAATAAACAATGAAAGCATTAGTTATATTGCTTAAGGGTCTTTTTGCGTCTTTTTAAATTACTAAAATAATTTCAAACTTATTCAAATGTTCTCATGATACATTAGAAACATTGTTGTATAAGCATATAAAATTTTTCCAACATTAAGTTACCACTTTAAAACATGAAAAATTTAGTAGTGCTTACACCTGCAATGACTTATGTTATTTCATTTGCAATAACTACCAACACATTTCTAGATGAGAAATAAAATTATCAATGAACAAGATTATGAAGGCCGAAAAAAATGTCATACAATTTGTAGGAGACTAGATTTGACATATTTATTGTGAGTATTTTCACAATTCATTAAAATCAAGACCTATTCATTAGTTGAAGCCATGAAAAGAAAATATTTGGAAGCATTTTGGACTTTTTTTTAAATTTTACATGTGGCATGTAATGCATTATAGAAGATGATGAGAACATAGTGAATTGGATGGGTACTTGGATGGTAATTAGGTGGGTGATTTTGGCACATGGAATCAACCATGAAATAATTAAATTAAGTAATCTTGCATTGTATCATGGTGTAATAAAAGCTATAAAATTGTTTCTCTTAGCAACAAAAAAAGTCAAACACATTATTTGCACTTTAGCAACAAGGAAACACTAAATTGGTTTAAAACCCTAATTCAAGATACAAAAGAAAAGTTCATCAAACAAATTTTTTTTTGAGCCATTGTGAACACAAAAATGCAATGGCACTTACATTAAATCCAAAGTGTCTTGTTAAGTCAAAACACATGAAAATCTTGTAATAAATATTGAATCACAATTAACAAACATAACCCCATTCAAATATGGTCACTTGTAGGATGTTGACCCATTATGGACATGGGAGTTCTTTACTTTTAATAGACGTAAGATCAATTATAATTGGTACTTGCATAATAATGATTTAAATCAATTATATTATAAGTGGTTATATGATCAATATTAGTTGTAGTCATGTAATGGTGGTTTAAATGTCTTTCCATGATCGTGTGACCATTTGGTAATTTCTATGTATATCCATGTTGTCACCATCTTAAGCTAATTCAAGTGAATATACTTCAAATGATCAATAATTTATTCCTCCTTTCAAATCTACCATCATTTTATAAGGGAAAAGGTTGTTAAAATTTTAAAAGTCAAGCATGAAGCATCATGCCTTCTAGTAGTTGATATTTACCAAGTCATTGTCTAAAATGAAGCACATTATTGTACAAAGCATGTGGGAGTTCAAGAAACTCTCCACATGGGCAACACATCATGTGATAAAGATCTCCACAATAGTCCAATATTTACAAGCGAAGGTGGTTCATTTTTTGAAAATTTTGAAAAAGCTCCTAATAATATTTATTGCTATGTGTTTTGATACCAAAAATTAAGTTTCCCAAGATGCATGATATTGGGGCCAAAAATC
>Ga0116227_10001612_pt1 | contig 50725 bp, 46 predicted proteins | sample S1TSphgellanicum_FD_89693 | JGI IMG/M metagenome (GOLD analysis project Ga0116227, IMG submission 89693) | Host-associated microbial communities from peat moss isolated from Minnesota, USA - S1T2_Fb - Sphagnum magellanicum MG | ecosystem: Host-associated > Plants > Peat moss > Unclassified...
AGTCCGGGCCGTGGTGAGTCTTGTGTGTCCGTGTTGCCCGTGGCTCGTCCTAGCACCAAGGGTGCTCCAGCTTTGCACTAACCACTTTGTGTGGGTTGTGTGCAAGCCCGTGTGAGTGAGTGAAGCTTGTCAACTCTTCCTAGTCCCATCCCGGAGCTCCAACATGCCCTTCTACCCTTCAAAGTGTTGTGAGCTAGGGAGTGTGCTCCGACTCCTCCTTCTTCCGCTGTTTTCCTACTTGGGCTCACATTTGAGCCCCTTTGAGGAGTTGGGAGTGCGTCAACATGGGTGCAAGGATCACAAGTTATATATTTTATCTTTTCCGGACTCCCTACAAAATTCAATCACTTTTCACAACATAGGTCTAAAGATTAAAAAATCACCAAGTTGGTGTACCTATGTTCATGAAGGGATTTCCAATGTTATTAGGAATGCACTTTGAATTTGCCTAAACTTTGCATATTTAATCATGAAGCTATTCCAATTCAATAACTTTTGCATTGTAGGTCTAAACCAATGTTCTTTGGTTGTTAAAAGGAATGGTTGCAACTTTGGTTTTAGTTTTACGTGCATTATGATTAGGGTATCACATTTAGAAATAACGATTTCAAGAATTTTTTTCTCACTGTTCATTAAAAAATAAAATTAGCACATGAGAAATTTAAGTGAGAAAAAATGAATAGTCCAAATTAAGATAATTCATATGGTGATGGTGATTTTTCACATATATATGTTGTTACATTGTGCATCATGTAATGCAATTTGGTGCAAAAAATGCTTAAATAAACTTCTATGAAAAATTTGACATGATATTTTGCATGAATATTTTTTGCACATGTGATTTGCAATTGGGGCTACAAATTCCAAGCCCAATGAATATGAACATTGAGCAACCAAATGCACAAAAACAATGGTCATTTTCCTTGTAGCCTTTAAGATTTGCATATAGTTTATAATGTAATATGAAATGCATTTAATGAAGATTGCTAAACTTAGATATAAGCAATTTTTATCCATAGAAAATGATTGAAATCAATTACATTACTTTATGAATTCTTTTTTATTTCTTAAAAACAATAGTAGTGAGGACAATTGATATAATTATTTTCAAAGATTTAAGAAGACATTTATATAATATCCACCATTCTTAGATATCTTTATTTGCTTAATATGACATCACTCTAATTGTAGGTATGCAACAATCATTATAATTATGATGATGCAATCAATACTAGAAAAATCCAAAGTTGGTTAAGTAGTATTGTTTTTGGTTACATAGTCCATTTTGAAACTCTAATTGAAAACAAACGCCTTTTTTTTCTTGGGTTTGAAAGAACCTCTAGTGTGGCTCAAATAATGGCTTTTAAAAAAAGTTATAAAGATTCTAAGTTTGGAGACTTCCAAAAACATTTGGAGCTCAATCTAGTTAAAAGACCAAGTTCAATTCCATAAACATTACACCAAACTAATATTAAAATTTTAAAATTTTATGTTTATCCAACTAGTGCATAATGACCAAGATAAATGATTGTGTATTAATTGTTATGTACATCCAATTAAAACCAATAAATTGCCTACAATGCCACAATTCATAATTTCACAACAGGTTGGTTGACAATTATAATATTCAAAAACTTTTTCGGGTGGTAAAACAAAAGTCTGTCTTACATAGCAATTCGCTTGTGGAAAAAACACACCACTAAGGACATCATTCAAATTTCAAGATGAAATCCCAATTGCATTTAATGAGGTCCTAACATATACCTAGTCATGACTAGATTACAATTGACCTAAATCTAAAAGCTGGTAGAACCCCAAATGGTGTGAAGCATGGAAGCTGACCAAATGGCCAATTTCACTATGTGTAATCCACCATCCAAAACCTTGTTCCATTTAATATCATTGGTTCATATTTGTACACCAATATTCGAAGATCTTTGAAGAGTTCATTTCAAGTTTATTATAAGAATGTTTGAATGGTTCAATTTGACAACTAGTATGCATGAAGTTAGTAAGTTGTTCTTAACAGTTCCCTCCTCTCTGTATGGTGGCTACAAGCTTCAACACTCCTTCACACAAAGTTTCCAGGCCCTTAATTTATTTTGAGGTTTTTGAAAACTTGATGAATGATGATTTCAGAACGCATGTCTGGTTGACTCAAGGCTTGGGTGTTGTTTTGGAGGCATAATAAATCATAATACCCATATGTTTCCATCACTCAAGATTCTTGCAATTGGGATCTTGAGACCCATCACTCATGATCAACCAGAGAAATCATGTGAAGATTTTTCTTGGGTATTTTTTCATCCTAGATGTGCCACTGTACCATAGTACCACCAGACCAGTTCCCAGTTTTCACCCATCATGAGCTTGTGTACATACCAATAATTAGGAGCGATGTTTCATGCAACTAGTTGACAACTTCCAACCCAAGAAGTTGCTTGTAGGACTTCAACAAGTTTGTACGAAATTGTAAGAACCAATTGAACATCCGTAGATGATAGGATGCCATGGCAGCAAATTGGATTCACAATGAGTATCAGTTAGATCAACTTGTACACAAAGTCACCAAATCATGTGGGAAAGGGATGGTATGCACCAAAATGCACCAGTTTGCGTAGGATTGATTTGTGTTATAACTCGACACAACCTGACTCAAGCAACTGCTTGCGGATACTCTTCCACTTTATTAGTGCTGAACTGAATGGATAGACTCAAGGTGTTCACAATGGTTATTGTTTTATGGGATAGCTCTTCACCCTGTAGGTGGGTGGTGGTCCATTTTTTACCAGCCCACAGGTCAAGGGTGTGAATCACTGCAGAGCAGTTTTCACCTCTTTTATATGAATATGAGGATAGATTTTATAAAGATTCAGAAATCAAGTTATCAATTTTAAAAAAAAAAAATCAGCCCATTTGCATAAAGTTGGGTATCTGTAAACAGAATTTTTAAAAAATTCCTAAAAATTATAATTTTAATAATTCATAATAATTACAATCGACAATTATAATGCTCAAATATTACAAAAAGGAGAGCATGAACAGCATGAGAAGAGTGCTTGTACCACGAGGAGAGCATGCACAGGAAAAGAGTGTCAGTAGCACAAGGAGGCCTCTAACCCCTTTTCTGGTTCTTAGGGCTAGGGGTCTAGGGTTTAAGGTAAGTAGGGTAGGGTTTAGGGTCTAGAGGTTTGGGTGGGTATCGTCTCAGCCAGTTCTCTCTTGCCAGAGATTCAACGGCTCTTTTTGCCAGGTAATTATCATAGTTCTGACCCTTGCCTGGAGGTTCTAAAACTCAAGAACCGGTCCTGACCCTGATTGGAGGTCCTAAAAAATTCATAAGACCATGAGTTTTGACCCTTAATTCGGGTTCCAACGGGTTCCAAAAAATCAAAGAACTGGGTCAAAGAACCTGCCTTAAACCACCGGTTCTTTTCTGATTCTGCCATGAGAACCACCTGTTCAAAGACCTGGAACCGGAGGTTGTTTTGATTCTGAAAATATTAGAGAGTCTCTGGTTCTGTGATTCTGAAAATTTTCGAAACCAGAGGTTCTTGGATTTCTTAAGAAACCCAAAACTGAAGGTTGGTAACAAAATCCAAAAACCGCCCAGCACTGGTCTGTACCTATGAAGCACCTTATTGGAGCTTGTACTGTAACTGCTAATAGCGTTTTCTGACGACAATATCGCTTCGATTCTATTTGATGAGCCCCTTAGCAACAGCAACAGCACCAGCTCCAATTCATCTGTCTGCCTTCATATGTGGAGAGATACACGAGTACCTATACATATTCACCATCGCCTCTCAAAAGTTGAAACGAATTTCTTTATGAATTCATAAGCATGAACTCCAATCAAAGATGTGTCTGCTGGTACACTTGGCTGCAGTGCCCTGACATATGCAGTTAGAACACAAAACACAAGTGTAGGGACACTCCAGTAGCACAAAAAGCAGACATTTCGTGCATGGGACCTACAGGTTGAGTGCCTTGTTATTGTGTCTCGGTTATGTGAAACAAGATGTGCATCCCATACACTCAGTAGTTAGGCAATGAGCCCAACCTCGAGAAAGCATGGTTCAATCCTGTGTTGTGCGGTTCTCTCTTTTCAAGGAAAGAACTAATGGGTTAAGGTGTGGATCCTTCACCAGTGATTCTCAAAAATAACACAACTCTTTCCAAACCAGAATTGTGCTTCTTAAGAAATGGAGGAACTCCTCGAAGAACCCACCTGTACTAACAGCTCTTTGCTGGTTCCTTCACAGAAGCCACTGATTCCTTTGAAAATCTTCGAAAACTCAGAACCAGAAGTTATTTTATTTTGAAAAGTTAAAAAGCCCTGGAACTGAAGGTCCTTCCATTCTGAAAATTTTCAAAAATCCAAAACTGATCAAAGAATTGGCCAACACAGCTTCAAACTTCAAACCTGTGTTTGGCATGTATGCACCAGGGTTTTTTTTTTTTCCAGTTTTGTCAAGTAGGTGGAATGGCCATCGTCCACTGTAAGAATGAGCCAAAGTTTGCTAGGTCAGAGGGGAAGGTAGAAGTTTTTTGGAATCCTGGCTATTTCTGTCAACCTACCTGCAGGAACTCACTGTCTAAATGTATTCAATCTAACTTTTCCCCCTCAAAATCTGACGATTTTGTGGATTTATTCCAGAAAAATCCTTTCGTAGAATTCACACAAGAATTTTCAGCACAGTGCGCCAAAAAAAAAAAAGCAGCAAAGGACTCTGAAAAAATGTGTACTAACAAGAAAAAATGTAAAATAGTAGGGAAGGGTCAAAGATCCACCAAAAGTAGGTAAGAAGGTTGTCTGAGGAGACTCTCAAAAATGTGTACTAAATCCTAACCAAAAAAATGTAAACAAAGAAGTACATAGGTTACGGTTATCTCAATGCATCAAACTCATTTAGGTATTGTCATGTCTATGACCATATTCTAATGTGTCCTGTGCATTACATTTCTCTGCCTCTGCAACAAACAAAACTCTGTTCTTTTCTTTTTTGGCCACACAAATGAACGGTTTGTACATTCATTGTGAAGAAGAGGAAAATAAAGAAGTTGCCACCACAAGGGGAGGGGAGCCCAAACACACACTCAAACCCTATACTTAAGTTTGAGACACAAATGATGAAGCCAAGCCTATATGTTATACTTGACTTATAATCTGGGCAGCAGCTGTTTGGAGTCATGGAATGCCCCCCCACACAGGGCTCTCTCATATGTATGATGGGCCCTCCCACCTGTACATACAAGCCTTGGTCATTATGCAGGGCATTATAGTAGACCCATTCATCATTTGTGTACTCGCGCTTGGGAGCAGGGTTTTATACTAATGATTCATTTTTTCAAAACCCTGCCTGTAGCGGTCCTATGGTACTTGGGCTTGACTATGGCTGGTGGAAATTCGACCTACAACTAAATGCACAGTGGCCAAGGGGCTCATCCCAATTGGTCACTAGTCTCAAGCCTTCCCAACTGTAATCCACACAACCCTCATTCTTATCAGGGTTGCTGCCAGAAGGGATGTCCTAATACTGTAATACCCATCATCTTGGCCTTCCTAAATTTTCCATGAATTAATTTTCTTACTTCATTTTACCTTTTTCCTATCCCATATGTATGTAGTAGTATATCTGTAGTGTTGTTCATGTCATCACATAGTGGTTCTTGTCATCCGCAATCTCTCTCTTGTCATCCTGTTGTTGCTCTTGTCATTTTTTTCTTTCTTGGGTCAGCTCTTGTCTCTAATGTTCTCCATCACTAGTCTCGTTTATCCCTGGCTCCTTTCAATGTTCTTTTAACAGAATTTTTGTTTATAGCCAAAGTGGCAATCATCCATAGGAAGATGTAAAAAGGTGGCATAAACAATATATGAAATACAAAACTTTAATCATCCTTCTCTATATTTATCTTTGGTTACCCACTTAAAACCAAATATAGAAACTTGGAAATTTTTATTATGTTTGGTCTTGACTTCTGGTGATTGAAGCCCTTGGAAAGCACTTCATTTTCAAAGTTTCAAATTCGTTTCTCAGTGAAATTTCGCCAGTAAAAGAGAGGTTAGGTCTTTGTCTCCCTTGCCATTGTCCTCATCAGCGTTTCCTTTTGTGGCGCCATTTTGCAAAAGAAAGGGCCTAGCAACATGGTCAAAGGCTTTTTTGAAAAAATTCCAAATTTTTTGTCAGATTTCTAGCTACTAAGTCACCCAAAAAATTCGGTAGATTTTGATAGATTTCTAACTTTGTTCCTCGAAAATTTCCAAATTTACATACTAGGTTTTAGCAGGTTGCCAAAATATGGGACTCCTAATTTTTCTACTTCTTTATTTATCTTGTAGCCAAATTTAGCTACTCTGGGAGCAACACAAAATTGAAAAACAAAAACTGGTGCTCATGGCTCTTTTTTTTTCTTTCTTTTTTGGGAGCAAATAAAGCAATCGTAGGAAAAGAACACTCATGCTACTTTGGTAAAGACCTTACTTTACCCCTTACAAGTTTTTTTCCCAACAATTTTTTCATTTTTATTTTTCTTGTGTTGCATCAATTGCAAGCACCCCAAGAGTGAGTTAACATCAAATGATGACATGTTCTAGAAAAAAGTTGTTAAAAAAAAGTTCCCCCAAACTGAAATCCAATGTCCAAATGCAGGGGAAAAAATTGCCAAAAAATGGCGATTGAGGAATATGCTACACAATTTAATTTTTTATATTTCACATTTGTGCGAAATTTCACACAAAAGAAAGGCTGGGGTAGTGCTAGGTGTGCTAGTTTTCTCCATCACGACCATTGTTCCCAGCGTTGTATTGGTTTCGCCATCCTGGCTATTATTGCCCTAGTTATCCTGGTGGTTGTTCTGTCAAGTGTTCTACTGCCTTCCATGTCCTATTGTTTCTGTCACTACCTGTTGCCCGGCATTCCTCTTCTTGTGACCTACACCAAATTGAGAGGCCACAGATCCAGACCTAAATTTGACTACCATAGGACCTTTTCAGGTTCGGCATTACTGTGCCAAATAATTAATATAACTTGAAATTTCTGTTTTGGCATTACAGTTTTTTAGTCTTGCAAATTTCAATATATAATGATTAAATATAATAAAATCACAAGTGTTTTCATAAAGTATTTTACTCTAGGTTAGACTAATCAAAGACAGTTTGGGTGCAGTTAGGGGGGCGTTGGTTCGAAACCCACTGTCTATAATGAATTTTCAAGTTTTTTCACATAAAGATTTTTTTTTTAAAAACACATTCTGCAAAACTGAAAATAATATAATTAGTGCCGAAGGTGAAAAGCTACTACGATAGTAGACCTTCGATCGGGACCTACATTTTAGTAGGACGCGTAGGATTTAGACCTAAATTTTAGGGTTCGTCCACTCGATGTAGGTCCTGCTGCGAACCCCAGTTCCTCTCAACTTGTGCATAAATGTACCCAACTTGGTAAACACAATTCTTCAGCATTTGGTATGTAAAATCCAGTCTTGGGCAGTTCTCTCCTTCTTTTTAATGAGAACTGCCAGTTTCGGTTTTTCCCAACATTGACCTAGTTCTTTAAAAAAAGAAATCTTATATTTAAAATAATTGATTAGGGTATCATATTTTTATTAAATTTAATAAGTTGGTTTTCATATCCGATTTTCACAATCTGGATTTCAAATTTATATTCATTAAAAAAAAATCTTAGTTAAGAAATAAATTGAATAGTAAAAATAAACTTGTGTAAAGATTGATGAAAATGTTACACAATTTTTTTCTATAATAATCTGTATTTTCAAATATTCATCCCTTTCAAATGTTTTTTCAAATTCTTTTAATTCCTCCTTTAATTCTACAATAGCTTCAATTAGCTCCACTAATTAGAGAAGGGTTTAAAACCAATCTTAAGGTCATTGGGTCAGTTTTTATTCAATTTTTTGTATTATCTAAATGAATCCAATTGCAAATGACATCTTTTTAAATTAGTAATTCCCGTCAAAGAAAATCCTTTCAACCTTAATTTATGAACTCATAGTGCCTAAGATCTGACAAGCAAAGGATCCAACTGTAGAAAAAACATAAATTCATATTTCTCCCACCATTGAAAAAGACATTTGATATCTTTCACATCCACCTCAAACTTTTTGAAAATCATAAATTACTTATGGACAAACCTTTTTCTAGTTCATTTGTGCTTGTTGTCATTTCAAAAATGTCAAAACTACAATATTCATCAACACCTTAGTCAATAGTGGTATTTTCAAATAAGGGGTGCATATGATGATGACATTTTAACAACATGGGATACAAGGTCTTTTTATCTTGTTCCTGCACAATGGACTTGCTTTGCTCAAGGCCAATAAATGAAAACATTAAACATAAGTTATTGAAATTAAGATCCAACATAAAAAGAAAACATGTTATGAACTTTCTTTTTTTCATATTTTCTCAAAAAAATAGAAAAAAATCTAAAACACCATAAACCTCTTTTATAGTGTTAAAGGCCAAAAAACCTAATTCAAGAACAACAATGAACTCCTTTTCCATACAATTATCGAAGGAAACAAAAATTTTAGTTTGTTCACTCAATTTCAAACAAATGGAGATGGAAAAACTTAAACATCATTTAACAACCAATGACCTCTAAATTGATTAAAAACACAAACATACATAATAAGGGATAGGACATCAACAATGATTTGAGAAATGTGCCATGTCAAAGGAGGAGGCACTTGTGTAGTCATTATAATAGTAATTTGTTTATTATAACAAAGATCGATTGCTTTTTGAAATTGTAATGCCTCCTAAAAACAAATAATTTTGCTAGCAAATCTTTTTTTTATAAAAATGTTAGATTTTACTACTAATTGAAACTAATTATAAAAATTGCAACATAAATATTTCTCATTCAACAATACAAAAAATTAAGAAGTTAAATTGTTTTCACTAAAGTATTCAACTCATTAGGCCAAACTAAATTCAACACACTTGATGACCTTTCCTAGATTTTTTGGGCTAGGTTATACACTTTTATAAATCTCCTTGTGAAGGTTTAATGGAAACATATGTTAAATTTGTACAAAAAATTTCATAACCAACTATAACATGTTTTGGCTACCAATCAACTCTCAAAAAGTTAATCACAATGGCAAATATGTCATGAACACCTTTTGACATCCAAAGATCAAAGCTTGTTGCAAAATTAATTTTTTCCAAAACTAATAAAACATATGATTGTTTAGTTTTTTCCACTAACTCAAGGAACATCTTTTGTGAGAACTATTTTTTAGAAGGAAAGACAAGTCTTGGACACAATTATATAAACATATGTGTTTCATCCACATGCTTTGCACAAATTGCATGGGTAGATGACTTTTAATAGTCAACAAGTTTATATCATTAAGAAAAAATTTCTATTGCATATGATTTTTATGGAAAGGATCTTTGGTAGCAAAAAACTTGACAATTGCACTTCCATATGGATTTGAATTTTTTTGGCAAGTTGTTTCCATTTCTTCTTTCAATGGACTATTCACTTCTTCCTCAAACTTTTTTGTTGTTAAAATGACATAACTTAAATCTTCTTGATTCACACTATATTACAGAACACATGTTGATGTAAACTTGGCAAACTTCATTGCAAGAAAGCACAACAAAATGGGAAAAAAATGTCAAGAACAAGAAAAACTTAAGTTTAAAACTAAGTAATCAACATCAATGAACTAATCTCATGTCTCAACTACTATTAGCTAGTCTTGAATATCATAATTCAATTTTTAATAGCAAGTAAGCAAGAATGGAAAGTGGGTTCTAGCAAAAGTGAAATTTATGAGATAGCCAACCCCACTCTGACAATTCAAGACTAATAATGGATGGGTATTGCATATTTTGAAGTGTTAATCCCCAGAAGAAGTTGATGAAAGGGCAAAGGGGGCCCAAATCGAGCTCCAAATAGGGGTTAACTTTACCAATAACTCTATTTTGCAAAGAAAATAATGATGATTGAATGTGGGTGGGTGAGGTGGGTTGGTAATATTATAGGTAGTCCTTGGGTGTCCAATCTTCCAAGTTTTTTAGTAAACACATGTGCAAAGTATCATAACTACATTTATGGAGGTAAACCAAAGAATATTTTTAATAACAACCCAAGAAATTAATCTTTTAGGTGTTGATTTTTTTTCTCACTTTTGTTAATGGATGGAGGTGTTTAAACTTAATTGGAAGAGGAATTAAAAAGATTGGAAGGCAATGGCTAGAACATGGTGACAAGTTAAAACATGCTTAGCTTTTAAGTTAACATTCTAGCCCATAGTCATGACTCATAATAAGCCACATTTAACCAAATTATAAAATGTTGAAGTTTTTAAATGTAGATAGATAGGTGGGAAAATGGTATAATCAACTTGACAATTTCTAAAGAAAGAAGATGGAAATATACGTAGGATTAAGAGGACATAGGAGGCAACATGTTTACACAATTCTTTTGGCATTTGGAGTTTTATCCCCATAACTTTCTATTGCCTTGTCAAAATTGAACAAAATTGTAGGTTCATTCTTTTCCTTCTTTCCAAACTATATTATGATTATAAATTTGAATAACCTTAACAAATGCAATGTCCCATTAGTGTTTTTCTTTTAGCAAATTTTGATGAGATTTTAGATTTTTTGCTTGGTCGAAGAGCTTTAATGAGACCAAGAGGAAGCTTTTGTTCAATTTCATCATTATTAATGTTGGATGAACTAGCATCCTACCAATTTCAATTCAAAGCATGTGCATGTATCACTAGCATGAATGTTGTCAAAACATGCAAGGGTGTGACCCCATCAATTACTAATTTTTAAACCTTAGAAATCATGGCCCTCCACATCTTGATGCCTTCTACTTTAGGTGCCAATCTATTTCAAGTTTTTTGCTATCATCACCATTTATTTCAATCACAAAGTGGAAGTTTTTCGTTGGCTTGTAGTTGAACATCATTAAGTGGGGTTGTTAGAACTTGTCATGACTTTAGCCTTGGGCTTATCAAGGCTAAAACATGAAAGGGGGAGTAGGCCAATAGTATGACAATTGATTTTTAATCATTAAAACTCAAGAATTAAGGGTTGAATGACCTCCAAATTGAACATGTGGTACACCATTGGAAAGGTCTTTTCAAGGGCTTCAATGTTTCTCTTGAAAAATCTTCAATTAAAGCTTTTACGTGGGAGTTATGAGCTTGTAAAGTTGCAAGACTCATAACTTGGATAAAATCAAGAATTTTCAGGATTCCTTTTGGAGAGTTTTAAGACATTTTACCACCTTGATGCAACCCCCACCATTGATAATTCAACTTCACTAATTACCATTTTTCTTGGTTTACGCATGTTGATATCATCTTGAATTCTTATTTTTGAATTCATCCTTATGCCATGCAAAAGCCCCCACCCCCATTTTTCTCATGAATGCTAAGGAACACACCTTCAAGTTTGTGAGCTTTGTTGAACTTGGTGGACTTGTAAAACCATTTTAGAATCCTATGAGTTTCCTTTTCAATTGTGTTGTTTGTTGTTAAATCTAAATCTCACACCTTATGATTCATGAAGGTCTATGGTTTTATATAATAATGATCATTATTTGAGTTCTTTGATTAAGAGCAATGTTGTGTAGGTATTCAAATCCAAATGTTAAAACCATTGATTTTGGATCCAAGTTGTATTAATAACCCTTGACATTAGGACCTTTATTTTTGAGCTAGTCAATGTGGTAGAACCAAGGTAAAATTGAAACCTTTTATTTGTGTGCTTTCATTATAAGAAACCACTTGAAACCTCCTGAGGTTCTAATGTTTTAGATGGGTCCACATATTAGGTTTTCAAAAATTAGGGTTTAAGGTTTTTTTTGGTCACCTTCCCATCACTCTCCTCTCAAGAGCTTTGTTTTCTTTTGTGTTGCATTTGTGGTGATGGCCTTTTTGTTTTTCTTATCATTCCCAAACTTTCATCACATTCTATTTGCAATGAAAAGTTTTTTGCTTTTCCTCTCATTCCCAAACTTTCATCACATTGTATTTATGACCATTCAATATTGGAGCATCATTAATTAAACTTGGTTGTTCCTCATGTTGTAACTTGTTCCAAGCATTGCATTTTATCATCAAATGTGGTTATTGGTTACTAGTTACATTGTGCTTACAATTTGTGGCATTCGTGGTTACATCACATTAGGAATTATATGATGTAGGATAAATTTGTTTTGTTTGCAAGAACATTAGCAATTTGATCATTATTATCATTTTATTGTGTTAGCATTTCATCATGCTTGTAGTTGCATTGTTACATCACATTGTAATTTTTGTCATAGTTACATTGTCGCAATCATAGCCTTGGGCTCGTGACCAAGGCAAGGGCTTGCAATGTTGCGGGCCAAGAGGGAAGCCTGAGAGTGAAGGAAAATGTGAGGGAATGAATCTTCACATTCCCAAAGGAGCTTCCACTTCTGAATTTTCAGAGAGCGATTGCAAGGGCCAAAACCTAATGGCTTGAGAAGTTATTTATACCATTGGAAAGCTATTGAAATTTAAATGTCTAAAATGGGCTCGCATGACCCATTTGGACATCTGAAACACAAGTTATGGCAAAAAGAAAGACCGGGAGTCAAATTGGCAGTTTGACTCCCAACCAATAAAAGTCGGAAATCAACTTGATTTCCTTGCATGCAGGTGGCGTTTGACATATCATTAGAAAGCTCTGAATGAGGGCTACAACTTTGTTTTAGACCTCATCTTAATCGGAGGTCTGCACACAAAATTATGGGGCCCCAAAGTTGTGGGAGTCCCAACTTTGACAATTTCGAGACTCCCATTTAGGAGTCCCGGGACAAAAAACCATTTGGATGTGGGTCTCATGGAAAGGCATAGAATATACTATAAAGGGGAAGGTGGTGGCTTCCCCCAAGTCTAGGCTATGGTGAATCTTGTGAATCCGAGTTGCCCATGGCTCGTCCTAGAACTAAAAGTGCTCCAACTATGCACTAATCACCTTGTGCTGGTTTTGTGCAGGTCCATGTGAGTAGTTGATGCTTATCACTCTTCCTAGTCCCATCTTCGAGCTCTAGCACGTCCCTCTACCCCCTCAAAGTGTTGTGAGCCAAGGAGCGTGCCCCAATTCCTTGTTCTTTCGTTGTTTTCAGTTTGGACTCACATTTGAATCCATTAAGGAGCTTGGGGGTGCATCATACATCATGTTTGCAAAATTTCATTATGCTTTTGCAAATCATTGTGATTACATTATTATGCGTAAAAACACACTAAAGGTGAGCCACTTTTGTTCAAAAAGGTGATGTATAATAAGTATTATAGTACGCAATAAGCAAAAAATTTGATGGCATCATTTGGTTATTGCAAACACATGCAAAATCTTTAGAATTTGCATAACATTTTAGAATTCAATGTTCACTTTGAATCAAAATTAATCGTGATCTAATAATTAGATGAGGAGGGTTGGATAAAATCAACGTACATAAAATATATAACTCATAGTTTTTCAATCACCATAGGGCTTCATGTTTGTGGTTCATAAAACATTACCAAACAGAAGAAAATTGAAAAAATAATGCAATGCCCATCTATAAAATCTCCTCTTCTTTAATATGGTAGTTATTTTTTCCTAAAAAGAAGATATTTTTTTGCATGAACATTGTTAAAAAAATGCAAAGGAACACATTTTTTGAATGGAATTTCATCCAAAAACTTTAAATTTTTAAATTGTACAAAATTTAATTAATGTATATCAATATCATACACATAAAAAATTTCACCGAAAACATTGACAACTTTAGTCTTGAAGTATATAATATTGAAATTTTGTGATAGGCATTATTTTATCACAAATATATTCTATACGTTCAAATTCTTCAATGTTTATTGGATTTTTCAAAATAATTGATTAGATTAAGTCTAAAGCGAATCATATGTATTTAAAACAAACAAAAATAATCCAAGATGTGATGTCCATATGTTACCCAAAACAAAATTATAAAAATATTATACTTGTGATTATAATTTTTGGGGGGTTTAGTGTGCTTTCATTGTTAATGCTACACTTTGCAATTTCAAGGTAAGTCTTTCCAACAATTTCAAGTTTTTTTTTTGTTCTTTGTTTTTGTGTTGTCAAAGTTCTTTTGCTAGGTTTTTTTCATGTTTTTGTGTTTTATACATGTAATTGAAATGATGGCATCAACAAATGCAACACCCATTATAATAATAAAAATGATACACGAACAAAATGAGTTTATGTTATCAAGTAATCCCCCAATTAGATTAGAAGATCGTCCAAATCTAGGTTATAAAAACTGATGTGACATGCCCATTTGCTTTAAATGTCACATTAATGTCTATTTTGATGTGTCAATTGTGTCCATAAGAATGGACATAAAAAATGTTTCCTTACACTTGGGATGCCCCCTTACATATGGTGGCCAAAAATGGATTTAATTGCCACACAATTGGCAATGGAAATTTTTTTGTTGGCACAAGTTTTCTATCGCCAATCCTATGGCAATTGAAAAGGGTTTTAGTTGCCATTTGACAATTGAACCTTTTTGGATGGTGATCGAAACCCATTTCAATCACCATACATAAGGTGACTGAAATTTTTTGATCGCCATATGTAAAGGGACCAAAAACATTTTATCTTTAGAAGTTTAATAATTGAAAAATTTCAATTGGCAACTCTAGGTGACCAAAACCCTTTTCGGTTGCCAATGACTACAATTTTCTATTGTTGGTAATTTCATTTTTAGTGCCTCTAGTTGCCACAAGTAAATCTTGTTGAGAGGTTTTGAAAAAATATATTAGATGCCCCCTTTCAAAATTTACTTTCCAAAAATAAAAAATGGTTTCAATTGCCATTTGATGATCAAGCCTTCTTGGATGATAATCAAAACCCTTTTCGATTGTCAAATCTTACAATTTTGAAGGGAGTCAGCAATATGTTTTTGGAAAGCTCTTGACGAAACCTACTCTTAATGATTACCATATTTTGTTGATTGTGACTAAAGTTTTAGTCCACTTGAAACATTAATTATTGTTTCCATCAAGAGATTTTTAAAAACATATCATTGTACCTTGGTAGATTTCACACACATGCCAAATAGTTAATTTAATTTTAGTTTTTTTGTTTAGCACTTGAGTTTTTAATTTTTAAAAAATTGAGAATAAAAATATATACTATAATATACAATTGTTTCAAATAATTGTAATTCTTTTAATCGTCGCATGGACTTGTATTTTGTGTCATCTTTAAATAAGATGGCCAATGATCAAACCTCTTGCAATCTCAATGATTTTTTTGAAAATTTGAATTTTTAACAAAAAAGTTATAAATATATAAAACTAGTAACACAAAAGAATTTTTCACCTGCAATGTTAGCCCAACCTTCGGCAACTTTGCCAAAAGATGACCCCATGTAGATTGATAAGATAAAATTCAAGCCCTTCACACAATAAAAAAGAAATGTCAATGTACAAACAATCTTTGTTTGTGTTGTGAATAAACATGTCATGTTGCTTGTGAATGTCCAAAAATGTGCAAACCACATGCAACAAACACCACCTCTATTACTAATCCACAACCAGAGGAGTTGGAAAATAAGCATGTCCAGTCTCAATAGGGATCATGAGGCTAGACCTTGATGCATCATGTAATGAAAATGGTCCTAGCCTATCTTCAAACCCAACACCATGTTTCTTGGTACCAATCATTATTAAATGTAGTAAGCTTGTGATGATGGAGGCCCAAGCATTTCTTGATTCTAACGCATTATGATGTTTTATGGACAAAAAGCTAATGCGACAATATAAGTTGGCTCTAGTGGAAAATAACACACCAATGTTAGTTGAGGTCATTGATGGTTGGAACCTTTCATCAGGATTAGTCAAACATGAAATCAGGCCATTAAATGTTACCACTAGTTCCCACACCAATAAGGTTGTTTTCAATGTCATTTCATCTCCAAGAAATCCTATCATCATTGGATTGTCTTGGTTTGTTTTACATAATCCGCAAATGGATTGGCATATGAGGAGTCTTCACTTTGAAACACCATAACATGGGGCCCTGGAATGTGAAACCTTCATTAAAAACATGCCAAATTTGAAACAGAAGGAAGACCTAGATGGTATAAGAAGGCCTAGGTGCCCCAAGTCTTTGTTTGTTAAAGCAAAACCTTCATGAAGGCTGCCACAAGAGGAGATGCATTCTTGATTTATGTTCTTCCTTCACCAGATGTTGAGCCATGTCCACATGAAATTCCTTCTCAATACTAAAAATTCAAGGATATGTTTGAGAAGAGAAATGTGGACACCTTGCCCAAACATTGACCATATGATTACACCATTGATATTGTGGAAGGAACACAACCTCCATTCAAACCCATCTATAATTTGTTATAAAACAAACTTGTAGTGTTTGATGAATACCTCAATGAAAACCTTGAGAAGGGGTTCATTCAACATTCAAAGTCTCCAACCGATGCCCTTATCCTCTTTGTCAAAAAGAAAGATGGTTCTTTGCAAATGTGCGTCGATATTATTGTGAATTGAATCAATTCATCATCAAGAATCAATACCCTTTGCCCTTGATTTCAAGGTTGTTAGACCAATTTAGTCATGCCAAGTTGTACACCAAGATTGATCCATTTGGAGCGTATAATTTGGTGTGCATTCAAAAAGGTGATTAATGGAAGATGATGTTCATAACCCATTACAACCATTTTGAATATGTTTTCATGCCATTTGGCCTTACTAACGTGCTTGCCATTTTTTAACATTTGATGAATGATGTCTTTCGTGAGTACTTGGATGATTTCATGATTTGTTACATTGACGACATCCTCATTTTTTCAAAGAACATGGAGGACCATGAGTTCCATGTATGTTTGGTTTTAAAGAAATTTCAAAAAGTTGGACTTTACACCAAATTGGAAAAGTGTGAATTCCATTAATCTGAAATGGATTTCTTGGGTTATGTCATCTTTGGAGATGGCATTTGCATGGACTTTCATAAGGTTTAGACCATTGTTGATTGGGCTAAAACCAATGTCTAATTTTTTTGGATTTACCAACTTTTATCGATGTTTCATTGCGCATTATTCTTCAATAATGGCCCCTTTCATTCGGTTAATTAAAAAGGATCAACCTTTTTCTTGGGGAGTTGAAGTTGATAATGCCTTTCAATTTTTGAAGGTTTTTTTTTCATGATTACCCCACTATTGATTCATGCAGACCCTTTTAAGCCTTTTGTATTAGAGATAAACATTTTTGATTTTGTAGTAGGCATCATCTTTTCATAATTTGGAAAAAAAAAATTCTTCATCTTTTCGACTTCCATTTTTATAAGTTTTTTCTTGTGAAGATTAATTACAAAATTCATGATAAAAAACTTCTAGCCATCATGGATGCCTTTGAAGAGTGGTGTCATTTGTTTGAAGGAGTTCAACATGAAATGATTATGTATTTAGACCATAAGAACTTGCAATATTTCATGACAACTGGTGTTTTGAATCGATGCTAAGCTTGGTGGGCATTATCCTTATCTCGATTCCAGTTTGTCAGCACATATCACCCCGGGTGCTAGCAAGGGAAACTTGATGCATTGTCATGTTGTTCATACCTTGCATTTACGAAAGGAAATGTAGGCTATGAACAACAATGTGATGTCATTTTCAAGCCTAAACATCTTCGACTTCAAGTGTTGTTAGTAATTCTTCCTAACACAACCATTTTTTATCAAATTTGTTAAGATTTGAAAAAGGACCCTCTTACTATTGGCATCTAAAGCCAATTAAGGAATCATCATCAAATCTAGGTTTTTTTAGTGATCATGTTAAGTTCAAGTTTCAAAATCTTCTACTTAATCATGATGGTCTTTTATATGTTCCTGATGGCTTTGCGTGATTTTAAGTTATTTAGGCTAGGTAGGATGCTTTGGTTGAAAGTCATTTTGGATTCAATAAGACCATGGAATTAATGTCTTGAGATTATTGGTGTCCATAACTTTGTAATATGTGAAGGAGTTTGTTGGATCTTGTGATGTTTGTGCTTGGTAAAGAATATTCATCATCACCTTCATGGTTTCTTTAAACCATTATTAATCCTTACATCCCTGTAGTTTTCAATTTCCATGGACTTCATCATAGACCTCCCGCCTTTTAGTTCTTATGATTCCATCTTGGTAGTGGTGGATTGTTTAATGAAAACGGTTCATTTCATTATGTGTACCAAAATAATAACTAACAAAGGAACAACAAATTTTTCCTTGATCATGTTTTTCAGTATCATGGTCTTTTTCAAGATATCATTTTTGATCATGGGCCTTAATTTGCATCCAAGTTTTGGAAGTGACTTTTTAAGCTTTTAGGTGTGAAGATGAAGTTGTCATCAACTTTCCACCCTTAGACGAATGGGCAAACAAAACAGGTCAATCAAGTTTTGGAGTAGTATTTAGGATGCACAACTAATTATCATCAAGATAATTGGTCAAAACTTTTGGTCGTGGCAAAATTTGCTCATAACAACACAATGCATTCATTAACCCAATAATCATTTTTTTTTGCAAATCATGGTTTACACCCCAAGTTTGACATTCAAGGTGTGCACAAAGTCCAATAGTTGAGGATCGAACCATGTGGTTAATGGATGTTCGAACTCAAGTTGTATCTAACCTTGAAAAAAAACAAAAGTGATACAAGGAAAATGCTAATGAACATTAGAAGGAACAACCTAACTTCAAGGTTGGGGACCAAGTTTGGTTCCAATGACAATATATCAAAACAACAAGGCCATCAGAGAAATTGGATCATCAAAAGCTAGGTTCATTCTTTATTGTGAAACAAATCAAAATCGTGGCTTTCCAACTCAAGCTTCCAAGTTCTATGAAAATCCATCTTGTGTTTCATGTTTCTTTCTTGGAACCTTACCACGTGTCTACCATTCCAAGAAGAATCCATGATCCCCCTCCACCTATTGAAGTTGATGGTGAATGTTAGGAATATGAAGTGTAGGACATTTTGGATTCATGGGTTTTTAATCATCAATTCTAATATCTTGTTCATTGGCATGGCTATGATGTGAGCAAGTGCATTTAGGAACCAATCAAGAACCTATCAAATGCCATGGAGAAGGTGCATGAATTTCATCAACGATATCTAAACAAGCCCAAGTCCATTCCTCATGAAACTCATCATTAAAAAAAAAGGTGATGTCACAAATGCCAATGCCATAAAGTTCATTCATTTGAATGATCATCCATGACTTGTAATAAACTTGTACCTAAGTTTTAGTTCAATTTCAATTCACTCTTAGTTAACTTCCAGTTAAGTTTTAATTCATTTCCACTTGATTCTTAGTTCACTCTTAGTTAAGTATTAATTCATTTTTAGTTAATTCATAGTTAAATTTTAATTAAATTCTAGTTAAGTTTAAGTTAACTCCTAAGTGGAAACATGTTAAGGTATACCAAAAAAGTAATCCTCTTAGGTAAAAAAACACAAATATGTGACAAGTAGATTAAAAAGTAGGTGATGCCTTAGGAGATTGTCCTTTTGAACTACATGAAGGCATCAAATGTGATATGTTGAAGTTTTTGAAAGTTTCAAAAGTTGTATCAACCTTTTTAAAAACCTACTTTTAATCTACTTTGCAAAATTTACTAGTTTGTCTTATTGTGAAAAAGTAGATTGAAAGTAGGTCAAAAAATTTTAATTTGGAAATTTCACTCATATGTTGCATTTTGCAAGGGTTTGGGGCATGATTTAATGAATCAAACACATGCAATGCACTTTATAATCCTATCAAAAAACATGTTTTGGATGCCAAATTTGAATTTATGGAAAACTTATTTTTGAGGGGCTTCATATTATCATAATCTAAAAATTCAAGTTCCAAAAAATATGTATCAAGTTGCATAATGGCTCAAACATTAATAACACATCATTTGAATTGTTTGATTTGGAAAATGTGTAATATTAATCAAAGTAATAAAATTTCAATAAATAAATAAATTATTGAGAATAATAATATTTGTTAAGAATGATCATATATGGTTTATTTAATATGATAAGTATACCCCAAAATTTATGGCATGACTAAAATACCTAAAATGTAAAAGATTCCAAATCTACTTTTATTTGTTGGTAGGGATCATTAATTGGTATATTTTACCATGCTTTGAACCTCCTAATTAACTCCTAATCAACTTTTAGTTAATTCCCAATTAAACTCCTAGGGTGCAATCACAATCCAACAAGCTAAAAAAGGCATCAAACCACAAAGAAAAATAGTCAACATTTGATAAATATTTATGTTTTGCCATTTAAAACCATGGCAATCATGGCAAGTTATAGTTTTTGCATTCATTTGAATGTTAAAGAATTCAAACCAAAATCCAGTTGATGAAATTTTAAGTTTTAAGTTTGATTTAAGACCTCAAAAAATGTACATGAAAATGTCAAACATGAGTCAATTTTGCGAAGGACTATCAAAAGGACTCATATAATAAATCACATTTGATGGGAAAAAAATTAGGAGGATAAAGACCTTTTAACCACATGAAAAATACACTCATACTTTAAGATATGTGGAATTGTAAAGCTTTAAAAATTCAAAAAACTTTCCAAAATTGATCCATAATTTTAAAACTTCAAAAGTTTTTTGCCACACATAAATGGGGTAAAATGTACATGGTGTGCTAAATTTTTTTATAGTTTATCATACAAGAAAACATAAAAATGTAAAAAATAAAAATTAAAGTTGATTTGAAATTATTATCATTTTAAAACATGAAGCATTGAATTTATAAGGAATCAAAACACTTTCAAAAAGCTATATTTATTCAAAAATGATGAAGAAAAAAACATGTCATGTACTTGGACAATTATAGGCATTTATTATAAGAAGTTGCAAAAAACATTGTTCCAAAATTCATTCATATGAAAAAGTTTTTTTGGCAAAGAGGACATCTAATCATTTCTTCTAATAATCCCATTAGGTCATTGTATCATGTTCACACCCATCCAAAATTCGGTCGCTTCAGCTAGATGGGGTAACCTAATTTTGGTTGCCTCAGTTGGATGGGGGGACCCAATTTCGATCGCTTTGGCTTTATATGAAGACCAATTTCAGTTATCCTTTACCTACCACTATGGCGACATGGAGACTCAAAACCTAGGCATGGACATGGGCAACCAAATTTTATAATCAATTTTAGTTACTTTTTAATATCAAACTATATGATATTCCACGTTCACACATTGGTGGCCGACTTTCAGTCATTATGATCATGGAATAAATAAATTATGGTTGTTGGATTTACACATATATTGGTTTACCTTGAATTTCAATCTTTCTTGAATCTCAAAATGTATGATATACCCACTTTCACACATTAATGACCAAATTTTTATCACCACAATCATTGATTAATAAATTATGGTTGTTTGATTTACATATAGAATGTTTGGTGGCCTACCATATTTTGAGTTATAAAGCTTCCCAATTTCCTTTTAGTTCCTGTTCTCTCACACCCATTTCAAGTTTGTGGACTCTAGTTGTGCTAAAATTACCCTATCACATACTAGATTGGCGATTGAAGGAGTGGGGCTTATCCAAGGGTTGTGAGATCCATGTTCTTCAATTGTATCCACAATTGTTGTGGGGTCTCCTTCCCTTGTGTTTTTTTTAAAGCATTAGACATGGATGGTAAGCATAACATGTGGGAGCCATGGTACCTTGATGTGATGATAGCAACCACAAGATTCAATAAGGCATAATGCAAGTTTTACAACCTCCAATTCATATATCATAAGGATAGGATGTTCAATCATTTGAGCTACCATCCTCAGGGGGGTGGCAAAGGAGGAGTTAGCCTATGTGTAAAGGTTAGGCCTCAAGTGTTTGCAAGGTGTGGTGGGAATGTCCTTGCCACATTGGATGATGCCCAAACATCAGGCTCCCTTCCTAATCTTGTCAATGACAGGTCATTGGGTTCCTTTGATGATTCTTTTGTTGTTGGCCCCCAAGCAAATGGCATAGATTGTCCTCCACCATCTGGGTTTAACATGGATGATCCCATTCCTATGTCAAACCTTCCACCTTGGCAAATGAGGTAAATGACCTTATAATAGGGAATGAATTCAACCATGAAACAAAGTTTTGACAAGAAGTGGGGAACCTTTTTTTATGAGGCCAACATCCCATTCAATGTAGCCCACCATTCGGCCTTCATTGATGTAGTGAAATCTACCTCTAAGGGCAAAATACTTTATAAATTGTTGTCATACCATTCAATTCGGATAGATTTGTTGAAGAGTTCAAAAGAAGATTTGTTAAGACGTGTGGTTGAAAGGACTACTTGAACTCAATCCACAAGTATGGGGCCACTATTTGTTCAGATGGGTGGGACAACGTTAATAATAGCCTTTTGTTAAATATCATGCTTGTTTGTTCAAACCAAGATTTGTTCTTAAGAACAATCAACATAATAAGGGATCAAAAGGATGCATAATACATATGTAATGCCATGGCGGAATACATTCAAAATGTGGGTGTGGAAATGTTGTCCAAATATGCATGGACAATGCTTCCAACATGCATAGTGCATCAAACATCTTGAAGGTGTGTTGTACCCAACCTTATACTTTCAAGGTTGTGCGGCACATTGTTTTCACCTCCTTTTGGAGGATTGGGGGAAGGAACCATGGGTGAAACATCTTGTGACCCATGCAAAGACAATTGTTTCTTTCATTTGGACACACCACATGCCTCTTGCAATTTACTATCGATATGATCCAACCCTCAACTTGTCACACCTTGCAAAAACATAATTTGCCATAAATTTTCTCATGGTTGACAAATTGGTTATTGTATAGAGGCTATTGAGAAGACAATCATAGACCCAAATTGGCTAGTATTTGTCAACTCTCTATGGACCTTCCATCAAAGGGGCTCCATATCAAAGGCAATTGAGGTTCGTTGAAATGTGCAAAGCGATGTATTCAGGACTTTTGTGCAAATTTTATTCACATGGTTGAGCCAATCTTGGTAGCATTAAGGGAGTTTGATGGAAAAGGCCCATGTATGGGAAAGGCATGGTTTGTCATGAAGACATTGGAGAAACACATGGAGTCATTAGGTGACCCACCATTTTCATTACCACAAGAATCAGGAACTAGTGTTAAAAGTCAATTCCAACGTTAATGGAGGATAATGAAGATTAATCTCCATTATGTTGGGGCACTCCTAACCCCTATCTTCTTGGAAACAATATGATCCATGATGATGTCAATGCAAAGGAAGGAATCAAGCAAGTATTATGGAAGGTGTTGGTCAATGCAACATCATATGCGCGAGCTTTGATAGACTTGGCAAACCTTGTCAAAGACCATTTGCAGACCATTTGTTGACATTCATGTTGCAACTTCACTAAATATGCCTCCCCATGAATGGTGGGACTTGATTAGAGTGAATGCTCGCACACTTGCACCAATTGCCAAACACATTTTTGCCCAAGTTTATTAAACATCATCTTGTGAACAAAATTGGAGTTCATATTCCTTTGTGCATAACAAGGTGCAAAATCACTTCACATTTAACCAAGTAGCAAATTTAGTTTATATTTACACCAATAGCAAACTTTTGAGGGAATGAACTGGTGCCACTCCCACATCATGGTATGAGAAAAACAGGTTGTCACAAGATTTGATGTTTAACATCGATTCCAATGCAAGTGGTGAAGATGTGGACATTTTGAAAGTGACATGATGAATGGCATGGACAAACATGAAATTGTTGGAATGCATGGAAACACCACTAATGACATATTTGGGAACGCCATCATCAGTGAATTTGTTCTAGGCTAACAAGGTTAAGAACTTAACAATCCATATACATTTGTTGACAAAGAGGAGTTCAATGTTAGGCCTAGACTTGGAGGCGAAGTTCCTTTTGTTTGACTTTTGATAGGTGAAGGGTATTGGGAAGGTCAAAATTTCAAACCACCTCAAGAGGCACAAAATGCAAATTTTCCCATTACTAATGTTGTGATTACTAGATTAATTAATTTTGGCAATGTTGGAAATGTTGGCCACATGAACACCATCGATATTGGAGGTGTAGAGGTCACCATTGAACCACAAGCCATAAAAAAGGTGGACTAATTTCTTACCATGGAACACCCTAGTTGATGCATTCCCAAGCTCCTTGATAGACTCAAATGTGACTTTAAGGTCAAAACAACATAATGATCAGCAATTAGGGCATGCTCCCTGGCTTACAGTATTTTTGGGGTAAAGGGGCGTGTTGGAGTTTCGGGATGGGGACTAAGAAAAGTGACAAGCAATTTAATTATTCACACGGACCTGCACAAACCAAACAACAAGTTGGTTAATGTGTAGTTGGAGCATTTTTGTTGCACAAACGAGCCATGGGCAAACACAGACTCATAAGATTCACCATGGCCCAAACTTAGGGGAAGCCACCACCTTCCCCCTTATAGTATATTATGTGCTTGGCCATGGGACCAGCACCCAAATGTCATTTTGTTTCGAGACTCCCAAGTTAGGAGTCCTCAAATTCCTAAAATTGGGACTCCCATGACTTTGGAGGCCTATAACTTTGTGTGTAGACTTCCGATTGAGGTGAGGTCTAAAGCAAAGTTGTAGCCTTCATTGAAAGATTTCCAACATGTGGCATGCCACTTGCACACAAGGAAATCGGGGTGATTCCCAACTTTTAGTGGTCGGGAGTCAAATTGGCAATTTGACTTCCGACCTTTCTTTTGGCCATAACTTGTGTTTGAAGTACTCAAATGGATCATGCAAGCCCATTTTAGACATCTATGTTCTAAAAGCTTTGCGATGATATAAGGAAATTTTCAATCCAATGATTTTTGACCCCTGAAATTGTCCTCTAAAAATTTGGAAGTCCATTGGGACTCTAACTCCCAAAATGGGAGCTCATTTGGGAGTGTGGGGGTTCTTTCCCGCACACTCTCTTGCACTCCCAAAAGCATGAAATGTGACTTTTAGACTCCCTTTTGGCCTGCACCTTTGTAAGCCCTTGCCTTGGTTGCAAGCCCAAGGTTAGGGTTGCGACATTAGTGATGTACCATTATTGTATGCCCTAGAGAACGTTCAAGTATTGCGTGATGAATTGCATGACCCACAACACGCACAATGCAACATCAATAATGTGCTTTACACAACCTCCACAAATGATGGAGATGTGGGTTTGTTTAGGATTATATTAATCAAAAGTTAGGCTTGCGAGTCCAATTTGAACATTACACCATTCAAGACATATTTAGATTGAGGTTTGAAGCATAGCATTCAGATCAGCCCAAGGATGGTTGTTGTAATAATATTTATTAATAGATCAAGGGGGTGAATAGGGGCACTAATAGGACCTCCACCACCTTTAGGACTGAAAAAGGTCCCAACAACACAATTTTAAATCAAATGGACCACACAGGGGCAAAAATGTTGAGACAAGGTAGCTAAGGCATTTGTTGGGGATGAATTTGATGATCAAGGATGCCCCAATACGGACGAGATTACAAACATTGATGGTTAGCAACATACTAAACGTTTGGTGATTAGACATGTGAAGAAGGCTATGATAGTGGAAGTGCACACCAGTGATACATCTAATTTAGGTGATCTACATAACAATGATGATGATAGCATGCACTAAAAGAAAAACACTTATTTTTGCTAATCTTTTCAATTAAATTTTAATCATAATCAACATTTGTGACTAAAATCCCTTTAGTTGCCTTGAACAAATTGCATGCGATATTAGTCAAAAACAACAAAAGGCATTGGATGAAAAAATAAATCAACAAATACAAGTTCATCCTTTGACCCCATTGTATACGTATTGTCACATGTGACCAAGATGCAACTATTTTGATCATTATTAAAGGCAAATGATGTGTTGCCACATATCCTAATATTTAATTATTTAAAATACATATTATTAATATTTTGAAATAATTTGGGACATTCAATTCACATGCTTGGATGCCTTATATTATGACATGTGGCTTAATGTAAATATTCTTCATCGCACTTTAGAATGAATTTAACACAAAATATTAATATTAGGTTGGTAGGTACCAAGGTAGGTATGTACATAAGTAGGTGCCTACAAAATTAAGCTACATACCTATTTACCTACATAAGTAAAAAGGTAGGTAGGAATATAGGTCAACCTAGGTGGGTAGGTTAAACTAAGCACCTATTTAATTAATTAGATAAATAGGCTACAGAGGTAGGTAGTTTAAAATTGTGCATAATTTTATTTTTTTGTTTTGGGTTAAGTTTTTTGATTAGCTCATCCCATGTGCACCCATTTTTTAATGTGAAATTGAATGATCACACCCCTTGTTTATATAGTGTTCAAACTAGGAATGGAAAACAAACAATATGGGATAAGCTTTGAAGTTACAACTTCAAAACTTTCTTCATGCCTTTTGTTCTTAATTTCTAAATTTGTAAACAATTCAAGTACATGGCTCATTAGATAATTAGATAATCATTTAATTAATAATGATTAAATTTATTTAAAGTCTAAACTATACACTACAAATATTAAGTATTCATTATCAACTCTTTAAATAACTAATAACTTTTTAATATTTAATTGACTAGCTATCTAGTTACTCATAAGTTGTTAATCCATAATTCATAGATAAATAAATAACTAAAATATTTTAAAATATTTTTTTACTTTTAAAAGTTTGGTCGAATTATAGATAATATACTTAATGTAAAAATAATTTAATTATAATACTAAAAAATAACTATTATAAATATTTATTTTCAAATTAAAAATAATGAACTAATAATTTTTATTAAAAAATATTTTCCTTCACAAATTATTCATTAAAAAAGTAGCATTAAATTAATTATTAGTATTATAATATAATTACATTTATTATTATAAAAAAATTTATTGGTCAAGTAATTTTTTTATTGGTACTTAATAATTGTAAATTCAATAATCCACCAAACATACATTAATATTTTTACATAACTGTAATATTATTATAAAAATATTTATCATAGATAAGTAATTTTTAAAAATTAAAAATTAAATTTATAGTATAATAAATAATGCAATTCAATCATTAAATAATTAATTTAACTACATTATAATTTTTCCAAAATTTTAATTCAGATTTGAAGTTATAAATTATAGATCGTGAATAATTATGTTCAATTAGAACATAATTATGAATATAATATTAGTAATCTTTATTTGAAGTAATTAAAATTATTTTACAATGATTTTATGTTACTATAAAACAATAATTATTAATACAAAATGTTATGTTTTTATATTAACAATTTATTGTAAAAAGTAAATATGAGTAATACATATAATTATTTAGTGTAACTTTTTTTTAAATACAATAATTACATCAACTTTGCTCATTATTTAAGATTATTATAAAATCTTGAAGTAAAAATCTTAATTATAGGACATAACTTCTGAATTATGGATACACATTTTAATTGTTATCATTAAAATATAAGTATTATAAATTAAATAATAATTTTTTTGATTGGGAATTATCATTTTAAGTAATGTGAAAATTTATGTTGTAATAATATTTATTCATTCTAAATAAGCAGTAATAAATAATAAGTATAACTATTTATTATAATTATTTTAAATTTGCAGTAAAATTATTCTAAAATTTTATGACATAGTAACAATTATGTATCGTAAGTATATAATTAAATATTGTAGTACACTAAAATTTAATTTAAAAAATTATAGTAATAAAATTAATTCACTTAATTATAATGGCAATATTTTAATTTTAAAATATTTAAAATATTTACTTATTAATAATGAGGTTGAATTATAAATTATGTGTATATTATAATTAACGTATAAGTAAATTAATTATCATGATTTTATTATAATTATAAGTTGATTATAGTAATTTTTTATTATTAAATTTTTTTAAAAATTAGTACAATATTCTATTTTGGAATATATTTAATTTATTTGCAATTATATGTAATTTAATGTAATGAAATTAAAATAATTAAAATAATCATATGAATGACTTTAATTACAATAAAAATATTATGAATATTTTGAATATTAATTTGAAATATAAACTAAAAGTTATGAATATTAATTTTTAATTATAAATCAAATAATTATTATAATTAATGTATATAAACATATGTGTACTACAATTAAACACCATTTTATTTGTAACTAATGGGATTTTAGATGGCTACTATTGGATGATAAATATAACCCATATATAAATGTAACCTAATTTTGTTGCAGACGAATCGCAAGCTAATCATAGGTGATTTGGCTGATGTTAGCACGATGTCACACTAATCGTAAAGGGCAAAGATTTAGTTGCGAAAAGTAAATAGTTGCAATTAATTATAAATGTGTTGGTCACATATTGGTTTTTTTCTTTTAGTGATGCATCAAATGATGGTGTTGAAGTACAAGGGGATTAGTTATTACCATGAACCAAATAGAGGCCCAAAAGATGTTGGGCCTAATGGTCCTCTGACAACATGTATAACTAGGGCTAACCATTAGACCATAGTTTAGGCTAGGCCATAAGTTGTTAAACATAAGTTATAACATGACATTTTTAAAAAACAAACCCAATTTTTGACTCCCTATATTTTTGTTTCCTAGAATAGACTTTTGCAATTTTCTTTCATTTGTGTGCTTTCATTTGTGTAATACATGGGTTCAAACTTCAAATTTCATGTCCTTTCAATGCCAATTGAAGAAGAATAAGAATATGGCCACAAATTAACCCCAATATCCCATGACATACGGGTGTTTACATCTATTGGCAAGTAAATAATTTTGTGATAAAATTTTCCAACCATATTGTGGCATTTTTAGAAAACATTTTGAGAACTATGCAAAATTTGATTCTTGTTACAAAATACAATCCCAAAAGCCAAAACCCTAATTAGATCCATGTGGATAGGACCCATAGAGCAACATGGACAATTTCAATCGTGCCATGTCCTAGGTGTGAACACCTAGGACTATTGGGTCAAAGGTTGCATAGGGGTCGACGACCGAATTACTATAAAGGCTAGTGACCAAATGGCTGGAAAGGTTCATAACCAAATGGTTGTAGTCCATGGTGAACGACTGGAACAATTGGTCACTAAATGGTTAAAAGCACTGGCGAGTGAATCATTGGAATGGCTGGTAATTGAATGGCTGGAAAGGATGGCGACCAAATTCAGTTGTAGGTGTGGACATGGATGTAGAAGAGGCATGTGGCTAATCCAAAAATTGAATAAGGTGACCAAAGGATTGTGAGGAAGGGTTCTCTGGTTGACCAAAAGGGGGAGGATTCTTATAGGTGACCGAAAATGGGGGCTTATAAATATAGTGAGCGCCAAATGTTTTTCAATCAATTTTTAACCTTGTTGGTTCATTTCTGATTCTAAGACCTTGATTGCAGTAAGCAATCAATGTTTGGAACCTATGAGCCTTGGGGGATTTTGTTTAGTGGGGATGCACAATCTTGGTTACTTCATGCAATCAATGCTCATAACCCCCCTTGGGTAGGCTATATCTGTGGAGATTGTGCTTTTGCTTGCACTCTAGAAATTAAAAGGATGGTGAACCCATGATCATTGGTTGTAGTTGTGAAATTTGGCTCATAACTGGAGCCATCCACCTAAACTCGCTTTCACCCATCTCAAGGCTTGTGTACTTGTGTTTTATGACCACAAAAAAATTGACCAAATGATTAGTGAAGGCAATGGTCACGATCATTCACATTGCCCCTATTACTACCTTCCCCCCATTGCATAGCTAGCCATCTCAAAACACCATAGGTTGTGGTCTTAGAATCTTGGGCTAAAATCTCTTGTAAGTTGCAAAGTGACTTTAGCCCTTGGAGGAGTTGGAACATATGAAGGGCAATTTGGTTGAACAAACAATTTTGAACCATTTCATACAAAGGTCGACCATGGAATTGGAGGTTTGCTTTAATTGATTCTTACAAACCCCTAAACAACTTTTCAAGATTGAAAACATTTATACAAACAACCTCCCCTTATGAGTTGAACCACTTATCATTATGATGTGTTCCATTGACATCCATCACTTGGGTCTAGGTACAAAGCATGGCATGTTATAATCACCATGGTAGTGTCTTTTTCAAAATTAACAAAGTTCGTTGCAAAATTTAATGCATGCAAACCATGCCACCATTTCCATATAAGGTTGGTCCCCCACTTCTTTTTGTAGCTAGGTGCATTTTGAGCATTGTATTTCCAATGAGGTGGCATGCAATGTTTTAGGTTGAGCATTACATACAATTCGCTATGGAATGGTGTTCAACACAACACACAATGCTTATGTTGCATTATGAAGGGAATAATGCATTGAGGATGGTACATGTGGGGACATCTGCCTAAAACCCACCCCCTTTCCAACCCACATGGGTTGAAGCAAATTGGGTAGGTGGTGCCATCATATGTGAAGGCTTGAAGCATTGGCCAAAAGAGCCCACTTGGACCATGTGTGGGTTGGGTTGACTTGTATTCCCACTCTAATTGGGGATGGTTGGACTGATCTATGCTATTGTTCCCATTTCCCTGCTTAGGTAGGTCTTTAGGAAATAATTCATTAACTTTTGGCCAAGATGTTAGGCCTTGTGTTTGAAAGGTTTTGTCTTCTCGAAAATCCACATCAATTTGTAGAAGTTCATGTTTGAATTGGACCTCCCTAGATGTAGCCAAAATGCTCTTTAATTATGATATTGGATTTCCATGCCTTTTTGCAATAAACATTGATGTTCCAATTTTCATTTGGTTTCTACTAGTTCTTATTGGAGCTATTCCATTTTTGAGGAATGGGATGATAATGCTTCTTGTTGACCTACAAGCTCATTTCCACGCTCCAAGTTTTTAACTCTCACATTCAATTGTTTTAATTGCTCTTGCAATTCAACGGTTTCACATTTAGCTTTTTTGGCCCATGATCATGATTCCATAGTTTGTAATTGTCCCTATAACTTTACGACTTGCTCTTTAGCAAATTTGCCCCTTGCCTTTAGTTATGCAACCTGTGTCTGTGTTTGATGTTTTACCTCCAATCTAAAGCCCCACCTTTCAATGACATTTGTAATGAAATCTTGGGGGCTACTTGGGTCCACATCTTGGTTTGTTCATGCTAGGAAAATCATAATCAATATCTACCTCATTGTCATGGGCATCAAAAGATAGATTAATGAGAGTGGGCACCATTAGGGACGTTCAGATCCAAAAGCTCTAGATGGACTGGTAACACTAAAAGGGTTGGACTGAGTTTCGATCGACCATAGAGTTCTATGGTGCAAATTTGGTTTCCATTGTGATTAAGAGCTTGTTGGGATGTTGGAACAATCCATTTCAACACCCGAAGCCACCTCTACATACACCATTTGGGCCATGTATAATGGCACCACATTGTGTTTGAATTTTCGTGTTCCCAAAATAGCCAAATTGACATCCACCAATAGCAATTTCATATGGTGGTTTTTATAACTACTAAAATGGGCTATATTGTTTTTGACATGAGTGTCATGCCTTTGCACTAGCTAAAATTTGTCAATGCGACATTAATTGACATATTGGCTTGTCACATAATGCGTCCAAGGGTTGGGTACACTCCACCATCCATTGCATGCCAAGTAATTAGGATCTTCCAAAATTTCCTTATTTGGGTTGTGCCTTTTGCCTTTTGCTCGTTTCCTTTTCCTTGGAGGAGGCCCTAAGCCAGTTGTTGGTGATGTTGGGTCGATTCCTTCATCCCTTGAGTTTGCCATCATGTCCATAAAAGTCTATTTATTATATCCTTTTAATTATAGTAGTTTCTACTATTAGTTTTAAAGACATAAACAAAGAGGTTTATGACTTGTGGTTGACTTTAAATATTTATAAATTATAATGTAAATTAAAATGGTTATTGGGAGTGGTACAATGAATATCGGAGAGGTTAAACTGATGAAATCTAATAGCAATTGTAAAACAATTGAAAAAATCAAACCTCACCAACCTTAAAGAATCCACCACTTTCTTCCAAGTGTAAGGCAGGGATTGCTTACACAACCACAGTCTTCACACGTTCAAAAAGTGAAGTTAGTGGATGGGAATGACACATTTTATAAAGGTTCCACATTCTCTTCCCCCTTTTTCTCTCCTTGAAAATAATTAGCACACGTGTTGAATTCTGACTACCTTGTTGGTAAAAAAACGATGTTATTAAGGCCAGGTCTTGCGACTAAATATGACCTAAAATGGATAGGTTCAACAAAATGAATAGATTGCCATAGAACCTATCCAATTTTGGTCGTAAGCTACACAATGCCATTGTGCATCATGCGACTCAAAGTAAACAAGTTGGGTCGCAAGTTGAACATGTCCATATTCGGTTGTAGGCTAGATAGGGGGCTAACATGTTGAAGATGTGATCGAAATTTTTGAATTTCGGTTGTAACCTAGCCAGTGGACCAATCCAAGTTATGATTGGAAATGGAGATTTTCAATCATAGCTTGGACAGTGGACCTATTTAACTTAGGACCAAAGTTCTCCATATTTAATCACAAGTTAGACAAATGGTTGATGTGTCCAACTTGTGACCAAACTTTTCCATTTGTGGTTGTAAGCTTGACAAAAAAACTAGAGAAGTTTGGTCACAATTTAGACAAGGGACACGTCTAGCCTGTGCTTGAATCACAAGAAGAAATCTTGTCCTTTTCCACCCCCATACATTGCAATTATTGTTTGATTTGACTACATTTCAATTACATTTGGCCATCTTAAATTTGCAAGTGGCTTATTGCATTAATTAATGATCAATATTATTCATAGTTTTTATGTTCATTATGTTGTCATTTATGAATATAATTTGAACACTCTTTAATTATTTAATAATTTCAAATTATTGATGTGGAAATTCAAGTAGCCTTTAACTTTATTTACATAATGCATTATAATGGGTTAATGATTTTTTTGACATTTCTTTAACTATCAACATGGTACATGAATTGAACCATCAATTTTTAACATGTTGAAATAATTACTTAGGAGTTGCATTTTACATTTACCATAATTTATTAAAATACATGTAACAATTTAGAAACCCACATTTATATTGGAATGAATTAGTGATTTTTTTCACATCTATTCAATTATCAAAGTTGAACCATTCAATTTTAATATATTAAAATTATTATTCACAAATTAAAATTTACACTTATTATAATATACTAACCACATGCAACTTAATATTTTGTAATTATACTTGAATGGGTTATTGATTTTTTCACATTTCTTGGACTATCAATAATTTTACATAAGTTGAATCATCCACTTTGAGCTTATTGAAACTACTATTCAAACATTGCATATTGCACTTACTAGTATATATGGAAACACACATAACAACTTAGTGCTTCACATTTATACTTGAATGGGTTAGTGAATTTTTCACATCTTTTGAACTACTAACATTTACACTTGAGTTGAATAATTCACTTTGAATGTTGTTAAATTCATTATTCATGAGTTACATTTTGTATTCATCACAATTTTTTTAAATGGATGTATAAAAAATTGATAAGTCCCACATTTATATTTGAATGGGTTAGTGATTAGGTCAAAATGTTCATGCATGCAAAGTTTGAGATCCATTTATACCTTTAAATTATAATTTTTTCATATATTAAATTCTTGTATATTTATGTAAATTATAATATATATATATATATATATATATTCCCCTAGTTTGTTTTAAGTGTCATAAACAAGTTTATTATTATGAATGTTCATGATGCCACACCAAAAAACCCCTAGAAATAATCCTTAATTTTTTTCCCATTTTGTATTGTTGTATAAAAAAAAATCCATGTTAAAAAAATGGATTAAAATTAAAAATTTATAAGTATAATTATTATTATTATGAAAATTATCAGTATTTTATACTTATTATTTTATTTTAAACATGGTTTATCAATTTTTGTAAGCTTGTTTTGTTATAGGTTTATATTTAAATATTAAGAGATGAATTTAAAATTTTCATTAAAAATAAATAAATGAATGAATTATAAATGATGATAATAATCATGACATCATTGAGTTTTTAAATCTTTCATTTTGTTTAATTTTGTAATCTTCTTCAAGATCATTCATAAGAAAGTTTAATCACAATTTTTTTGGCTATAAGCCATATATGGAGGCACAAAATTGTTAAAATATTTTAATATTTTGGTTAAAAGTCTTAGAGCCCATTGTAGAATATATCATTTAAAACATACAAAAATTTAAAAAGAATTAAAATATTTTTTTGATGTCAATGCCCTTTTTTATGTTTACAAAATGGTGAAAATTCATCACAAAAAAAATCAGTTATGTCATTAATATTTATTTAAAAATTTCAAAAAAATTGGATGAGGTTTATAATGATCTCAAAGATTAAAGTTGAAAGTTTTCAAATAAATTTGATATTATGATTGTTTATGTGTTTAATGTTCGAATTATTAAAATTTCTTTGAATTTTTATTTATTAGGAATAACCTTTTTTCTTTGAAATTTGTGATTTCAGTTTTTTGTTGATTTTTTTTTGTTTTTCACATTTTTTCAAAATTTCACTATTTTTTTCATGTTTTTTGCCAATTAAAATTGCCAAGTTAAGAAAATTCAAAACCAAAAAAATATGTTAGTTATGTGTGTGTGTGGGGGCGTTATCCAACTATTTAAACCAAAAATTTCACCAAATTAAATTGTTTTTAAAAATGTAAAATACATTCTTACATCATCAATAATAATAATATGTTTTTTTTTTTGCAAATAGAGGTAATTAATTATTTGTAATAATTTACGATATATTAGTGTATAACAAATATGGTTTTGATAATTAATTGCTTATATTTACTACTTAATTAATGTTTTTTTGGGCCAATTTTTGCTAATAGAGGGCAACAACATTAAGAAAATATTTTTTTGAAAGAATTTTTTTGTCAAATTTTATAATAAATTATAGTAAGTAGACAAAATATTGAAAGATTTACACAAGTTTTTAACTATACAATTTGACTATAACCAAATTTTATAAAATTTTTAATGGATGATTACCACTTCAACAACATCGCAAAAATTAAAAGAAATCTACCTAATCATATTCGGGAAAATAAAAATTAGACATATTTTATGTATTGAAAATAAAATTGTAAAAGACTAAAAGAATGCAGATTTGAATTGATATTGAATTTACAAAACTTTTAGGTCAATTTAAACAAAAAGAAATATGTAGATCTTTTCATAACGTGCAATTTCAAGTTTTAAAAAAAAAACCTTTTAAGTTTAATTTTGTAAATTATAATACTACATTATTGATTAAAATATTTCTATATTTTGATTACAAGTCCTAAAACCCATTATAGAGTTATATCATTTTAAAATTAGAAATTTATATTTTAAAATTGAAAAATGTTTTTTCAAAGATTAAAAATAATTTGTTAATGTTCATGGTTTTCTTAAAAATGTTTGCAAACTGGTGGAAATTCGCCTCAAAAAAAAACTTTGGGTTTCATCATTAATATTTTAAAATTCTAAAAACATTAGATAAAGTTGATGATGATTTCAAAACTTGAGCTTAAAGCATTCAAATAAATTTGATGTTGGAATTGTTTATGTGTTTAAGGTTGGCATTATTAGATTTATTTAAAAAAATTTATTCACTAAAAGTAATTTTTTTTTCAAATTTTTGATCCCAATTTATTGTTAAGTTTTTTGTTATTTCCATTTTCCCTTCAGTTTGCATTATGTTTTGCATATTTTCCCAACAAGAATCGTTAATTAAAAAAAATAAAAAATGGTTGGTTGGGGGTAGGGGGGCTAATCCAACTATTTAAACCAAAAATTTCACCAAATTAAATTGTGTTCCTTTTTATGAAGGAAACAAAATTTGTAAAATGTATTTTTTCATCATAAAAGATAAAATATTGTGATTTTTTGTCACGTTGTGTAATTAATGATTAATATTGCAAAAAAAAAAAGGTCTTAAACATTTAATGGTTATATTTATTACTTAATTAATATGTTTTCTTATGACCAATTTTTGCCAATTTAAAGGGCAACAACATAAAAAAAAATGAAAATTGAAAGAAGAGTTTTTGAGCCCAAATTTAAAGTATATATTGTTATTTTTTCACAATGTAAATAATCATAATATTGAAAATTTAAACAAGTTTCCAACCACATAACTTGTTGAACCAAATGTGGCAATCTTCTTCTGGATGATTACCATTTTAACAACATTGTAAAAATAAATAAATAGAATTATACCTAATCATATTGGGGAAAATATGAAAGTGCAATTCTTTAAAAAATGGACATATAATTATGTAATTAAATTTGTTTATAAAATACTTGATAAATGCACTTTTGAATTCACATTGAATTTACAAAGATTTTTAGTCAATTTAAACAAAAATTTTTTGTTGATTTATTCATGAAATGTGTTGTAACCCCACTTTGGGGCTAAGTGTGAGAATGCAACTCACACTCTCAAAAGTGGGAGACTTGGAGTCCTCCGGGACTCCTGAAAGTTCAGAAGACGATTTGAGGAGTCAAATCTCCTTGCATTGGTGCGTTCTTTATATCAATGGAAAGGTCTTGAAGTGTAGATGCCCAAAATGGCCTCGCATGGGTCATTTGGACATCTACAGCGCAAGTTATGGGCAAAAGAAGGGCCAGGAGTCAAATTGCCAGTTTGACTCCCGATCACTAAAAGTCGGGAGTCGACCTCTTCTCGACGTTGCCTCAAGGAGTGCGACACGGCGTTGAAAAGCTCTCGACAAGAGCTGCATCTTTGGTTGAGACCTCGTCCCGATCCGAGTTCGGGGCGAGGAGCTATGAGCGTCCAAAGTCCCGGGACTCCAACTTGGGACAATTTCGAAACTCCAACTTGGGAGTCCCGGGAAAAAAAGTCATTCGGATGTAGCCTCCGCAGTGACAGATAATACTATATGGGGGAAGGTGGTGGCTTCCCTCGAGTCCGGGCCGTGGTGAGTTTTGTGTGTCAAAGTGCCCGTGGCTTGACCTAACACCCAAAGGTGTTCCCGAATGTTAATTAACCCTCTTGTGGTTGGTTTTGGATGCAGATTCAAGCTTGATAATCTAGTCCCTTTTCCTAGTTTAATACCGGGACTTTTAGCCGGGACTTTTAGCACACCCTTCTACCCCCTTTTAGTGCTGAAAGTCGGGAGCGACCCTCAAGTCCCAACTTTTCGTAACTTTACATAGTTGGACCCTCAAGTGGGTTCAATAAGGGACTTGGGAGTGCGTCAAAATGTTATTTAAGAAAAATTTACGTTGTAAATTTAATTTTTGTAAATTATAATAATTTTTTTGAATTGATTATTGAATAAGCTTCTAGATGATCTTTTTATTTGTAACATTTGAATACATTTTGCAATAGAAAATGTCTATTAAAGTTTGAATTTTGTAAACAATTTCATGCCAAACATCATAAAGTTAAAGTTTTAAACCTTTCATAAAGTGTTGAAGTGGTTTGGTGGTTAAGACCCTAGTGTGTTCCCATGAGGTCTTGGGTTCAATCCTTGATGTATACATGATTCAATGTATCTTGTACAAATGCAATTTACTAACATATACATCATGGTGAGTACACAAGCATGTACATCATGCTTAAATGGCATAAAAAAAGTTTTGTCAACAAAATTAGAAAAAAATGATTAAAAAAAAACTTTAATTTTTTTCACGACATGTAAATTTTTCATAACATGCCTTGACCAAAATGTAATCCATGATTCCATGATCCCAAAAGAAAAAAACATTTCACTCAAAATGTCCTAATCAACTAGTCTTTTTTTACCAAAACCATACAAGTTGCATATTAGTCAATTTTGTTTTATTTGATTAAAAATCTAATGAATTTGGGTAGTGAAAAAAGACATGTTTGAAGGTTGTTCACATTAAAGTTTTGAATGTTTTATCACTATTGAAACATCATCCATTTGCATCAAGTTTTGAGTTTTAAGAGTTTGCAAGTAGTACAGCTAATTTCAACAAAAAAGTTAGCAATTTAAATTATTATGCTTTCATTGTGATATTCAAAAAATATATAATTGAAATTTTAAGCAATGTCTAACCTTTCAATTGCCTCTTTTGAGTATTGTGAATGCACCATTTTATTGTAGTTCACATCCATGTGAGTAATCTAAGAAGGCAAAATTTGCTCCTAAGATGAAAGCAAAAAAACTCTTAACATTTTTTTTGGGTGAGATTTGGATGCTCAACATGGTTTATTTAAATTGATAATGAAGTCCAATGTTCAAGCCATGATTAAAGTAGCGGCCCTTGCATCCAACAAGGCTAACCTTGTTGTACAATTGTACTCAAGGGTTTAGGGTTTAGGGTTTAGGGTTTACTCAAGATACCTTTTTTATGTAAAAAGAAATCATTGAACTAAAAAATTTAGTAAATATAATGATTCCATAATCATATGATATAGACTGTGATGCAAGGTTTTTGGCACTTCAAAAATCCAATATGTTATGGTAACTCAAATTTTATTCCTAAAATTCATACAATATGATCAAATCACATGTAATATTTTTTTTGAATCCTTTTTACATATTATTCATTTATATTTTGTTCAATACCCATGATTGATAATCCAACAAGCTATGACAAGATTATGTATTCCACTTTAGTGTGTTTTCACTCTTAAGTTCAATTTCCTTTTTAAAGAACAAAATGCACAATTGCTTGAACTTTGACTTCTAGATAGTTGTTCCTATGTATACATTCAAGTTCTTAACATTTTGATATCTTTCTGTAAAAGGTTGCCTATGATATGTGATCAAATGCTTAAGCAAAAATTGGTTGACATTGGTATGTTTCAACTATGAAGGTATTTCCATTTTTTTCATGACATGTAAGAGAGTAGAAGATCATTATGATAAACCAAAACAACAATTGAGAGTCCTTCCAAAAGTCCCAAATTAATGTATTTTGAGCCTAATAAACCCAATAAAATTAGTTCTTAAACCAAAACCCTTTGAATGATTTTGAAATTAATAGCTTCTTCCATTTTTATCTTATACAACCTTGCCATTGACATTTCTAAATATCTTTAATGAATATAAGTCTTCTAAAAAATGGTTTATCTAAGTAAATAGCCTTTGCAAACATGGATTTTTTGAGATCAATAAACAAAATTAAAAATTAAAAAATCATTTCTTGTTTTTTTTATGGCCAAAAGTGCCATAAATATCTGAAATAGCATGCCTCAAAATTTTGATTGATCCCATAAAATGGCTATAAATAATAAGTCCATAAGTTGGTGAGGATTCTAAGCATATGTAAATTGTAAAGTTCATCATTGATTGAATATTGATGGTTTTGGTGTGATTCTTTCAAAGTTGAAAAATTAATTCATAATGTTTAAATTGAGTCCTTGTGTTATTTTTTCATGTTTCATGTGGGGAACTATGCAATTTAATGCTTGTTGAACCCAAAAAGAAAGGCTTTGAGATGTCACAAAATCTTCATCATGATGTGCTCTTACTCTTGACAACACTTAATCAATTTAGGCTTGTTGCCAAATTTTATGCAAAACACTAGTATTCATAGCCAGGCAGCAATGGTGGTGAAGCTGTGGTAGGCACCTCATATAGATAGACCAGAATGCATCGTTGCCAGGATGAACCATATATTGTTTTCCTCAATTGTCCAAGTGCACTTCTATTACAATGGCAATAGCCACATAATTTTTGCAAACATCTTACAGTTTTCATCACATGTTTCCTGTCACTCAATTATTTTGTCACCCAAAATCAAATCCAGGTTAAAAAAGAAAGAAGCTTGTTTCCTATTCATGTTGTTAGAAAAAGAATCTCAAATTCCAATATAATATTCCCTTGTACATTCAGGAGTTGGGCCAGGTTAGGAAACAGAACCAGTTCTGTCTTTTGTTGCTACCCTGAGGACTGACCAAACCCACAAAACTTCAGTATTGCTGGTGGTAGTACTGAACTGCATGTAGCTAGGTGTCCTCTCAAAACCCAATTTGCCCATCTTTAGCAATCACTACTTGATTTACTTTCTTTGACCTTACGCATATGGAGACCCCCACCATTACATTTGCTCATAGTTGTTGATGCAGTTGGTACAAGAGTATTGCTGCAATTATTTTCCCCCAGTCTGCCCTTTGGCCGATTTTGTTCACCATGGCATTTCTAGACATGTTTTGGGTCCATGGTCATAAATGCTTTGGGCAGGTTACAGTTGCTAGAGGGTATGTAACATACTGCAAGACCCTTGGCATATGCTACCTGGGATATTACATGGTCCTTGGTACTGGTCCATGGTCCTTGGGAGCTTAGGGTGCAGCAAAACATGACACGATGAAGAAAAAACAGGGCAAAGGGCAGAATGATGGAACTCATTTGCAACAGTACTCTTGTACTCAGTGCATTAAGAATTTATGACAAATGTAATGTTAGGGCTAGACCTGGAACTGGCTGAGAATTTTCAAAAAAATGGAATCAGAGCTTATTTGCTTCTGAGATTTGAAAAAAAATCATAACCAGAGGTTCTTTGATTTTCAAGTTTCTTAAAAACCAGAACTGGAGGTTATGTAAAAGAAAAATCAGATAACTGCCCAACACTGCTTGAAACCTTGACTCCTGAACAAACTGGTAGCAACTGACGGTGTTTGTGTCTGCAGCCAAACTGGTGCAGGTTTAAGAACAACTTCACCAAATTTGTTTTTCATGAATTGTAATGGCAGCAGCCAAAGTCTCCTTGAGGAGGAGGTGTGGATAGACAGATACACACTACACACCTTATTTAATCTGTTCTCACAGTCAGATTTGTTTTTTTCTTTGGCACTCCCATAGTGACAGTGACAATGCCAAACTTTTAGAGGAATCCCAACAGATAGACCAACAAGCAAACTAGGGGGGTGTCTAGGAGCAGACAACTTGAATTGTCTAACCTTAAAATTCACTGTGTTGTGACTTGTGTAAAAGGATCACATTCTTTTTGTAAGATTTGTTTCCCTGGCAATTGTCAGCTAGGGAAGGAATCTAGGAGGGTTGTTGGGATGCAAGAAGGGCCTGCTGCTTCCGGATAACGGATTCCAATGTCTGCAGGCCTCCTGATAGATTGCCAGGAAGCTGTCGGCTTGATTCAGCTGGATGCCCAGACTGAAAGTCATCAGGAACCAGCAGCCTAATGAATTACATTCCAGATTAACTGATTTGTAAACTTGCTTCCATGGGAGTAGAACATACAAAAATCCAAACTGCTGAAAATTTCTAAATTTTGGCGCGGGAGATGATTCAGATATTAAGGACATACGAGTACTGAAGGACCTTATAATTGAGACCTTCTGAGGTCCCAGTTTGAGCATTTTCTCCAAAGTCTACAGTAATTAGACTGATTCTCTGCAAACGAAGAGAGAAAGTCCTTGATAGTACTGGACATAGTGGTCGTTTAGTGTGATAATGTTTGCTTTTATTCTCTACACTTCTCAAAGTCTGAGGTTATTGCCACTGATTCTACCTTCTTTTTGCAAACAGAGGCCTGTGATTATCATACCGTTTTTCCCTTCCACTGGCTCTGGTATTGTCGCAACTGTCAACATGGAGGCCGACATCCAAGGTGTGTGCTTGTCCAGCAACTTGCAAATAATCCTCAAGATGGGGTCAAATAAGTCAGCCGGCATAGTGGGTATGTCATCCATTGACCAATTTACTCTTGGTGACATAGTGGTGTGGGTTTTATTGTGTGTGTGTTTTTATTTAAAGATGTTAATTGGAACATCGATATAAGAGATACATAAGAAATTGAATGGAAATCAATTCAATTCATCAAAAAAGAGTAGTTTTGGCTCAAGTTCATCACATTTCTATTTCTGACTGCAGTTGGTAGTTAGACTATGAAATTTTACTTTTTTATGAATAGGTCCTAAAGACTGGTTACCATTTAATGCTACCTCCCTCTTGGGATGCTCATCATTGACCCAAAAACAAAAACTTGAAAAAAAGACATACTCTAAAGGGTTTTTTTGGAAAGAAAAACTCATGAGTAATTAGGCCTGCAAAGAGAGAGTTTATAAAAATTGATGAGTTGTTAGATTAAGAATTTCATATAAGAAAGGAAATCTTTGGTGAAAGTAAAATAGATTAATAATGAATGAATGTGAGTTTCCAAAGTTAAACCATATAACATGGTTGATTTAGTGATGTTTCTTTTGCTACCATGTTCACAATATGTTCAAGTTAAATAGTCATAGTAAATCTTTGAGTATAATATTTTGACACCTTGTGTCATCTCCCGCACATGTGTCTATTCCAAACATCATATTAACCTTGTGGCGGCGTTGTCAACTAGACCAATCTAAGTTCCAAGTACCTATGAGGTCTGACATACCCTCCTTGAGGCCCCATGCATGTCTCCCCACCGCACCCCAAAGAGCTGCTGAGCCCAATTTGTACAAATACTGGGGTCCAACCCATAAAATTCATTGGAAGATTGATGGACAAGATTGGTTCCCTCTGATTGTGAAAATATACCTCAATTTGCAAGGTTGCCTAATCGTACCTCCAATGAATAGCATATATTTGTGCAATGTCTCCCCATCAATAGGTGCAGGTGGGATTGAGAGATTTATTGGAACCACCCTCCAAGTCTAGATCATTGCGTTTAAGTCAGCAAAAGACAGTGATCCACTGTTAAGTGGCTCTGGCCATATGAAATCAGCAGTATCATCCTCAAACGGAGGCTGTGATGTTCTGGGGGATGATTGGGCAATGGGGTTAGCCTACATGAGTTGTTTTCCTTGTGTCAAAATAAGAATGTATTTAGAGCACAAGAGCAGGAACACATTCACATTGCACAAGATTTTACAGTGGCTACATACATAATTCTCACTCTGGAGAGATTCCGCCTTTCATCACCCTTAGATTTTCAGGGTCTGACACTGGCTATTTCAAATGCTCCAAATTGGCACCTAAAAATCATGAGGCCTAGAAATTGGTCTAGACAATTCCCAATGCCGTGGCACAATATCTTTCAAGTGCCAATTAAATTGGATAATGGTCCTTGGTCAGACAGGGGTGTGGCCACCCACTGCTCAGCTGGGTCCACCCAATTGCCATAACCTAAAACATTAGGCAATTTGTTGGCATTGTGGAAAATTAACCCTAGCACCACCCCCACAAAATGATACAAAAGGCTATGAGGGCGCATTGCAAAGAAAAAAGCATTTACAATACAAGATGTGTCAATACAGGTCATACCTGAAGTTATTGTCATGCTATTGAATTGACCATTTCTTTGCTTAGATGTAGTTCAAGAACATCTTTGTTAATTTGAAAAACACTATAAAATGTACCAAAGAGGAAGGCCGTATATATATGTATATATAAGAAATCTTGTTCCCAAGCAAGAAATCATGTTCGCCAACCTTACCTAATAAGTTTGGCAAGCTTTAGCCCAGTGCCAAATGTATGTCCCACTTCGCTGCACGCCTCTCACACCTCCCTTATAAAAAAATTGTAAAATTCCAACATGAGAGGGGAGGGGCATCTAATGACTCAACTTCCACAGTCGTCTGCAGGTACACTCGACTTGCTTCCAAAATATAATGAAGACAGAAGTTGGTATAAAATGTAGTACAATGAGTAGTAACTGATTCTGCGTAATAACGTCACTGCATCTGAATTGCAGTCCACATACGCAATGAGTATTCAATTGCAACAGTGGGTTGGGCTTCCACACCCACAAAAAAAACCAATCTTAGCAGCTGGGGACAAGCCTTGGGAATCATGCAATTGGATCTAAGAATAGGCGGTTGATCCAACTTCCATTTTTGTTGGATGAGTTCAGCGCTAATCGCTCCAGGCACTTTGTCTCTTGCGGCAGATGTGTTAGTTGCAGCTTGAGGTGGGGCTAGCTTGTGAAGTGCGGCCCAGTGTAGATCATATATATATATATATATATAACACATAACAATTAGGCGGGCCTTACACTCGGTTGGTACCCATTAAGTCCTTCCGAAAGAAAAAAACTAAATATCTAGAACCACATTCTGCGCCCCACCCGCCCCCGCCCGCCCGCCCGCCCGCCCGCCCCAATCTGCATATCCCGCGGGAGGATTTCTCGTCGCTTCTGGCAACTTGGTATGAGCTAAGTCAGATTCATAAGTCAGAAGGTGTTGTGCAGGGTCAGCGATTTCACGTTCCTGGTAACTACCTTGTTCAGCTAGATGCTGAGGAAAAAACTCTTGGATGAATTTAGGCTTTTATTCCCTCCCTCTCCCTCTCCCGCCCCTCAATTTGGTGAGAGCTTGACATTCCTTTTATTCGAGCAAAATTTACTTAAACCCTACTAATTATGTCGGTTGGCTAAAACCTGCATTCAAGGGTTGTGTGAAACTTGTATTTGATCTGGACCATGAATTAATAGTCCGCTTGAGTCCTATGGTACTAGCCAACCCTTTCAACACCAAGTCTTTCTTACTCCAAGCACCAGCGGGTTTTTTTGTGGCGAATTTTCGCCATTTAGTGAAAAATGTTTTCAGAAATGAATATTCTGTCACAATTTTCTTTTTTGGGGAAGATTTCGGCAAAATTTTCAAAAAAAAATTGCCAAAATTTACCACAATTGCCTACAAATTGAAAGGCTGCTTAAGATTTCATACTATCATATTCTGAATATCACCCAATTTGGCTAAATATACTTATGCACTATTGCCACTTGAGCAACATCACAAAATTGAACGAAAAAAAACCCTAAGTTCAAGTCACCAAAATCTGGCACAGCAAGGATTTCAAAAAAAAAAAAACAAACAAACAAACAAAATGGTGTTGGCACAAATGTAGAAATCCATTGAAGAGAGTAACTTCAAGGATATTTTTGGGTGACCCATGATTGACGCCAGGTTTGCGTACTCGATTTGACATGAGCTTTGAAAAATTTGCCAACTTTGAAATTTTTTCTAATTATTGATTGTGTTCATCATCAACCTACGATGTACAACCCCTAAAGTTTGAATTTTAGTTATGATGAAAAAAAATTGGCCAAAAGATGCGGATTGTAGACTCCTTCTATGGTGTAGTCCTTGGTCTTAGGGTAATTATAGTTTGATCATGCAATGCAAGTGGTGCACTTTTCTCTTGAATGTGGTCGACGGTAGTACTGATGAAAGTCTAGCTGCTGCTGCCTTCATTCTTCTCTCAGACATCAGGACTTCCTTGTGGCCATGACTTGGCGTATATTGTGGGCTAGCATACCCTCCTGTCACGAGTCCGACCCTAGCAGCTTCGCGGTGTACTAGTACACTTGAACTGCTTTAAGCTGAATATGGTGGCTGGCAGCCGCGATTGAAGCAGCGCAAATGCACCTCAAATTGTGAGTTGTGACTAAATCCACGTGAATTAAGACAACTTAGATCAGACCCCACCATAATTATGTCTGGCTCATGTGTAAAACTGCGCTAATTAATTTACTGAGGAGGTCAGCGCCCCGGCGTGTTTGCTTGTGGCACAATTCCACCAACCACCAAGTCAAACGTCTGCACGCCAAACCGATGCCTGCTGCTGCTGCTGCTCATGACAGTGCCCTCCTCCCAGGCACAGCAAGTCATCTGCATCCGCAATATAAACCGCTCCCCATTTTGTCTTCTGTATATCGTCACTCAAATCGTTTGCCACTTGCACAACTACTACTAGCTCTAGAGTGTATTAATCATCTGCTTAGAACTTGAAAGTTTCGTTGCACGAACACTGCTGGAAGAATTTCTCCCTTGTTCTCAAATATTACACCTGACTTGTCCAGTCCTGAGGCTTTTGTACAGATCTGCACAGAGTCTAGATCTAGAACATATCTCTTGTTAGACTCCTCCTTCTTACTGCACCCCTTGTTTGTAGAGCTTTCTGTACTGTTGTTAAAACAAGACTCGAGAAGAATCGATCGATACACTGCTAGCTAGCTTTCTTTGTCGATACCTGGCACACCTCAGGTTTCAAAGATCGACCATGATGGGATTCATATCTAGAATAATGATTGTAATTCTTTTGTGCTCGCTGCTGGTATTTCCTGCTGACTCTAGGAAGATACGACGCGTGCAGCTGCTGGAGCATACGACGACGTCAGCGTTTGCACCTTCTTCATCGGCTTCAGTGCAAACTGCTGTGTATGAGCGCGAGGGACTCGAGGAAAGTACAAAGTTGACAGTCGAGAATTTTCCAGACCGCTCCAAAGCACACAGCTTCAGCCAGGATGATAGGTTTACCCAGCCTACACCTTCAGGTCCCAGCCGTGGTCACAACAGCGTGCCGACCCCGTAATGCTCAACTGTGTGTTTTTTTTGGTGTGGGGGTAACTGTAAGATGAATTGTGCAGACCAAATTACTTGTAAAGATTCGCGCCATGTGATCATTCTGGATTAGGTAATGGAGTGAATGGAGTGTTCGCAGAGCAGATTCTTGCATTTCATGTTTATTGTAGTTCCCGATGAAGGCAAGACTTACATTCCTTCTCAAGAGGGAGAGCCAAGCTAACTTTCGATCAAGTTACATAATGCTCCTGGAGTTGATGCAAAGGGGCCGGTCTCGACATGAGAAGTCGGTCTATGCTTTGTCCTTGAGTTCCAAAGACTGGATCAGAAGACACAACGGACCTTTTCTGCACACCCGTAATAGCCGATAACATCAAATTTGGCGATGTCAGGTTGAATGCAGTTCGAGCGACAGAGAATTTGGAGTTGTTTCCGGACTACTGGCGCTTGTGGGCAGCAGAAATCCGGTTGTGGGTGCTGGTGGTCATAGTCTCTTTCTCAACCAACCCGAGCAATAGTTCTAGCTCAGTTTTAAATCGGAAACGCAAACTCGAGACACTAGAGACATGGGACGAGCATTCGTGCACATGAGAGTTTATAACTTGAGTTACAAGAAATTTCTCTCAAACTAAGCGCGGAGCAGTGTATAGTACTAAGATTTCTAAGTACTGGTCTAGAGGACTTGATCCCAAGTGACAATCACAACGGGAAGGTTTTCTTTCCAGAACTTTTCTCAAGTAGGGTGTTTACAGAAGGATCATCCCTTAGTTCTGACCATCACTTGTACACTAGCCACCATCTGAAACTGCAACTCAGGGAGTCACCCCAAGAAGACTGTGAGTACTCCTAGCTGTTTCTGATTGAATGAAAAAAAATGGAATGTTTTCTGAAGACTGCTTTTGATCAAAGTCCCAAATGTAGAGGCCCTATTCAATGCTACTACATTTGGAGAAATAAACTGAGATTCTGCGTCTCATTCCACTCAGGACCTTCCGTACAGAATCGGAGTCTAAGCAGCGTTTCTGATTTGTGTCAAATTATTGAGAGATCACCTGCAGTTTCCATTAGCATCACTACAACAAAACTTGGGGTTTTGCAATTTGGGGTATTTGCTACTTTGGGTTTAGCAACTAGTCAAATCGTTAAACCTGGGTTTAACAAGGTTTAACAACTTGGCTAATTGCTAAACCAAATCGGAAATAACTACCCATATCATGAAACCCAAGTTTTGTTGTTGTATTCAACACTTTTTATGTTTGTGTTCATTTGTGCAATCTAGCGAAGGTGGTCTTAATGTAGCTCAAAATTGCAGTTCATCAACGAAGTTATGTGTGCATTGTTGTTGTTAGCTGTTTGAAAGTTCAGGGACATCTTGTTAATCTGCATTTTCAAAAGGATAATAATATTGACCTCGACCTTACAGAAAAATTGAGCTTGGACATGGTAACCTTCAATATCTCTATAATCGATTTTGAGCTGCATAAACCGAATCTGGTCGACGTGCTCTATATCCCTAATTATTCACACAAGTCCATAGTACAGGACCGATCATGCCGTTAGCTCCAATAATAATCACGCCAAGACAAAAGTATAATCAACCCATTGTCACTACAACAAGTACGGAATTGAACATCATGACGGGCTCGACCAAACGGGCTCTATTCTTGGACCCACTTCATCAAAGAGAATCCACAAGTTTAAAGTTTCTGGTATCATTATGGGAGTTCCGTGGACATCATGAGATGGGATTTTACCTTAGATTTACTGTTACCCAGGAGGAATCTGAAAGAAATTTCTGCTGAGTTTTTGGTCCACTGTTAACGCTCGACTATGGAATTCAAGGACGTGACGCCGGGCAGCGACTAGCTCCTGATGCCCCGACGTTTGCTAGCAATTGCTGGTCTAATTTGAAATGATTGTTGAAACAAAAGGATATCCATGATTTGGAATGTTTTGGAAGGCTGAGCATGGGATGAGATTGAATCACAGTAGTAGTCAGTGCAGGATCATGATCTGCAATCTGAATAAAGAATTTTCTTCACCAGCCCTGTCCGACCTATGTCCCTGCCCCAGAGGTATATATGTCGTGCAACCGTAGGATTTCTAGATTCTAGCTCAAAGTCATATCAAGATATACAAATCTAACAATTTGTCCATACTCCATTGTGTCTGACTCTCTAATTCATAGAGTCTGGTATTGGAAACTAACGCTACTTGTGTAGTGAAAATGCCCTGACAACAGGGCATTAAGACTCATAGTATGGAATACCAAAAGCGCCATACCTTTACCATACTCCTTGCCTCAAGGAATACGAGCGATTAGCCCAGGGTAAATTCCTTTTTTTCTTGGAATCCATGATTTCAAAGCCCCTAGCATGGGTTTTTGATTCCAAGCACAAGCTTTGCACCTATTCAAGTCAGCCATGTTTATTGTAATTCAGTTTGTACGAGTGACTGAGTTCTTCCATACCCAAGTTTTTGATTCCAACTTGCTTGAAATGGGGTGTGAAAGTCACTAATACTTTTATAACTTGAATATCAATAAATATTTCCAGTCTGCATGGGTCCAAACCTCATGCTCAAAATTGAAAACCCCACGCTTGGAATCGAAAATGCCATTCTCAAAATACAAAACGTCATGCTATGGGCTTTGAATTCACGGGTTTGAAGGAAGAAATAATTCTACCCCATGCTAATGGAATCTATCCCATGCTAACAAAATTTACCTCAAGCTAATGGATTATTCCTTGAGGCAAGGAGTATGGTAAAAGTATGGCCACTGTACATGGCCCTTTGGTATTCCATAAGTACACCAAGCTACAAACTAACTGAAGGTGGAGCTTGAGGTACAAGGTATTTGCTTTTGTGGCTCTAGCCCGGTAAACAAGGTGTATTTGCCTACACATTGCTTGTCCTAAGACCAATGTAAGCAAAATACAAGTTTTGAAAATTATGATTTTTTCTACCTCAAGTTTAGGCATGAAGAAATTTATATTTTTCTACAATTTCAAAATCTATCTATAAGCGAAGGTAATTTGTGTCTTCTGTTTGTCAGTTTGAGATCTCCCAAACCACAACGCCCCAATCATGTTCTTGGCACAGTTTGAAAGCCTTTGATGAGTGAGGAGGCATTGAGGTGGTTTGGCAATGCTTAGGCAAGTGTTGGCCAGTTATTGAGTTTTGGCCCATTTATCAAGTCAATTATGAATAATCTACAAGATAGTTCTTTGATTTTTTTATAATCAGTTAAATTCATAACCACCTAGTATTGAATTTTCAAAATCTAATAACTTACATGGATGATTTGATTATCATATAGGTAGGTTATCAATCTTTATATATAAATTAAAAAATGAAAATAAAATTTTTATTTAAAATTCAAAACATTGTAACCAATGTATTATCAATATGTTGAACAGTGGTTATTAACTAATTATTTGATAACCTACCTTGAGGTTTAAAAAAAATAGTAACTAGCCAACATTCATTTACACCTATCATGCAAGATTTTTAAATATTGAATATTTTCTCAAAGAAAATTCAACAATAACTGTTTTAATGAAATTGGGGTGAGATCTTTGTACTATTGGAAAGCCATTGATGAGTGGGATTTCTTGGAGTTTTTTTCATCATTTTTAGACCTAAGGCACATGATAGATAATGAATTTTGAGTCACTTTCATCACTAAAAAATAATTTAATTTTAAAAATGATTTTTCACAATTGAGTTCTATCATAAGGTCATGCTCACACTTAGGCCAATGGCATAGTTCACACTAATGTATTATTAAAGAGATGTAATTAAAGATTACAAATTCTAGTTGCCATCTTGACAATGATCATGCTTTTCTTAATTTAAGTTAAATGTTTTTAATACAAGATTGAACTCTAGTGACCATAAGGACATTAGACCTAGGTCCACCTTGTTTACCTGGTCACCATAAGCCAATTCACCTTATTGAAGGAAAATAAGATAAAAATTCTTACACAACCCAAATGTGAGAATTGATTTCTCATTGCCATCTTCATGGTTTGATTTTATTTGATTTTTAGATTAAATTCTAATTGGCATAGGGACCAAGACTCAACTGCACTTGGTTTACCCTATCTAGAAAAAGAAATGAAAAGAAGTTAGACTGTCAAGATGATGATTGAAATTGATGTACCACATTTTGATGTTTTGGATTTTCCTAAATTTAAGAATGACTTCTGATTGCGCATATCCTCTCTTTTTATCCCATCCCTGTTAGCTACTACCATTCATGTCTAATATTGGTGTATAGTACGCAAATACTGCAACCAACAAAAACAAGACGGCGTCGACTTAGGC
>Ga0116227_10001613_pt1 | contig 50713 bp, 39 predicted proteins | sample S1TSphgellanicum_FD_89693 | JGI IMG/M metagenome (GOLD analysis project Ga0116227, IMG submission 89693) | Host-associated microbial communities from peat moss isolated from Minnesota, USA - S1T2_Fb - Sphagnum magellanicum MG | ecosystem: Host-associated > Plants > Peat moss > Unclassified...
ACCCCCCCCCCCCCCCCCCCATTTAAGTGGTTGTTTATCCTGAAATATTCCCATAATATCATTATAATCTTTCATTGGAAAGTTGAAAAATCAAATTTGATTTAATAAGATGTTGCAATATATTCTTTTATAAATTTTTTTTGAAAAGCCTCACCCAAAATATGTCATGTTTAAATCATTTCCTTAAAATAAGAGTCTTTATAATGGTTAATAAACATTGGTTACAATGTTTAATGAATGTTTTTGAATATTTTATCTTCAGTAAATTCATTCCAAATCATTTTGCATGTTTCCATGATATATTAAAAGCATTTTCATGTACACAAATTAAAAACTTACAACAATATTATAAAATTTCACACAAAAACACAAAAATTTAAACATTAGTTACACATCTTGTACTTCTTATTAATGCGAATGCACCCAATAAGCATATCCTAACCTAACTTAAATACTTACCTTAGCAAGTATTATAACCAATGCTAGCTACTTACACATGTAGATTTCCTAAATTGGCTTACCAACCTACCTAGGTAATGTAACTTACCCTACTAGCCTAGCCTACCTTAGCTACCTATTTAAGTAAATAATTTATAATTTAATTGAAGTAACAAGCCTAGCGTAGCTACAAAGTTAAAAATCAAGTAAATAGTTAATTTAAGGCCTAACTATTGAGGTAGGTAGATACCCTAACCTACATAATTAGATAGTTAAATGGTTTAGTTTAAATCTCTAGGTAGTTAGGTATTCTAGCAAAGCTTAATGTAGCCTAGCAAGACATCTAGGAAGCAAGGTCTAACATATATAGGTAGCCTAGCATGGCTAGGTATAGATAGTTTGGCTTAGCCTATTTAGGTATATGAGTAACTTAATTTAACCTACCTAAGTATTAGGTAGTTTGGCCTAGCTTATCTAGATATCTAGCCTAACCTAGCCTAACTAGGTATTTAGGTACATTGATTTAACCTATTTTTGTATTTAAATAGCTTGGTTTAGCCTTTGTAGGTAGGTAGGTAGGTAGTTTAACACGTATATTACTATAAACCATTATTTGCATATTACATGCATACACAACCATGAAGTGGTCACATATGTGACCAAAAGTGTATAAAATACTTTAATAATCCATTTGGATGAAAGACCACAAAAATAGTTATTTTTCACACCATTAATTGTAAACTAGTTGCATATATAACCATATATATGAAAAATGATATGATTGTAACTTTTTAATTGCAAGAACATCCACTATAATTGCCAACAACAACTAGTTACATTTATTTACAAATTGACTTGCCAAAAATAGTAAGTTTCTTATTAATGGTAATAGTTTTTTGTAAGGAAGATTGCATGGCCTTCATACTAACCTCTTGAAAGTCACCATAAACATTAGTGGTTGCAAAACATGTTTGCATGTTTTATTAAATGCATCCCAAATCACATCCCTTGTTAAAGAACTACAAGTGTTAAAGGAACACAATCCACCACAAATTAACTTGATTGCTCATGCAAAGGTGGAGATATTACCACCTCCATCTTTCAAGTATGCAATGAGCTTGTCCAACAAATTGTATGGCACCAATAAATCCCACACTTGATCTACCAAGGTAGTTCTCCTATCATATCAAAAACTTCAAAAATTCAAATTATCACATGAGAAGGCACCCATTGTGAATTCATGAAATTTACCACAAGAACAAATGTGTCATGTCCAACCTTGTTGTCCACAAATCAAAAGATGTTCTAACACAAGAATCAAACGAAAGGAGTAGATTATTTTCCATTGTATTGCCACAAGCTCATGAATGCCATGTTGAACCACATGCTTTCAATTTGGAAACATTATTCAACATTTTGTTATAATACCAAATTTTGTCATAGCCAATGGCTCTCTATAGCAAAAATAGGCATATAACTTTTGGTAATAAATTGTAACAAGTCTTCCATGAACTTCTTTTGCCCTAGATCCTCCTTGTAAATATTAGAATTCTCAAAGTGATAAGGGATGGCCCTATAACAAATACCAAACTTGTGTTTAGACTTTTTTTATCACATGTCCTTTTCAACTATAACATTCCAATTAGTAACCTTCAACCTTGATAAAGAATCAACATGTTTAAATATCTCATGTTTTTCATAAAGTAGTGCCATGATCCTTGTTGTATGACATCACACCTTTCCTCTTATTTGTGGTACTACCAAAACTATATGCTTAAGAGTCATAATGAAAAATCGCACAATACATAGTTTGAAGAATTGTGAGAGACATTTCACCATGACCATCATATATTATAAAGATAGTGGTTATAGCAGGGTCATTGCAAGCTAGGGTGGTTCATTGCGTCATTTATTGCAAGTCCTATGAAGGGCTTTGTTTTTTTGTTTAGTTTTAATTATGGTAACAATAAGTCCCAAGCAACCTATACCTCAAAGATTTTAGTGCTTGGAACTACCACCAACACTTTCAAATTGAGTTAATGTAAAGATCACCATTGAAATTGAAGCAAAAACTAGTCTTTGAATTTTTGTTAACCACATGGCCATGTATCATCAACTTCACATAGTGGTAAGAAATTTGAATGGAGACCTCCATGAGTTGCTCATCATGGAAACTAATTTCAAAATTTACCATTTGAAATCTCAAAACCCCAAAACACATTTTTTGATTTTTTTCAGTAATTTTTTTCAAGCGAGCCTCATAAGCATGAATAAAAAAGACTTTAAAAAATATTTCATCATTGATAAAAGGTAGATTGGGAGTAGAATTAGAGGTGGTCAAAAAATAATTTAATTTAATCTCCATTAAAATAAGATCATCCTTAAAGAAACAACCTACCTACCTAGACTTTACCTACCTAAATGCCTTCATTCACACCTAACTTTATGACCTACCTTCCTAACTTGCCAACCTAATTAACATGGTATATATGAACTTAAAGTATTATTTACGAACTAACACCTAACCTTATTGACTACCTACTAACCCAATTTACTACCTACCAATTATAACCTATTAATTAACCTAACCTATCAATTAAAATAGCATAAGTCACATCTAAGTTAAGCCTACATAACATTTATTTCTAGACCTAGGTTAAACCTTGGTTAAACATTAGCTAAACAAAAAAATTCCTAAACCTTGGATAAATAAATTTTTGGTTAAACCTTGGTTAAACCTTGGCTAAACTTTAAATTTTGGTTAAACATTGACTAAACCTTGAAAAAAAAAAAAGGGCTAAACATTGGCTAAACCTTGATTAAATAAAAAATTGGTTAAGCATTGGCTAAACCAAAACTTGGTAAAACATTGGCTAAACTAAAATTTAATTAAGCATTGGTTAAATTATGGTGAAATTTAAACTTAAATAAGCCTTGGTTAGATTAAACTAAAGTTGGTTAAATTTTCATAAATTTAGAATATGGAATTAAAAAAAAAAAGAAACTTGGTGAAACTAAACTTGTCAATATTTGATAACAAATGATTTATTATTATTAATTGTTAAATATTATTTATACATATTAATTAATATTTTAAATAATTAATAATTAAATAAAATTAATGATTTATTATTTTCATTTATTAATTATAATTTAATTAAATGATTATGAAATTTTAACTATTAGTTATCAAGTAATGAAAAATATGCATTATTATTTTAAAATTAAATTGAATTATAATTAATAGTAGTTATTACCTATTAAATTTAACATATAATCAACAATTAATGATTTTTTTTTATTGTAACCTAATTTTCTTATCGAATAATAAGCCTAACTTAACTATTTATTTACATATCTACATATTTATCTATTCATCTATCTATTTACTTAATTATTTTCCTAGCCTACCTAGCCCACTCACAATATGTCCAAAATGTACACTTGACATGCCCTAAATACAACATAGTTTTTAAATATGCTATAATATATTCCAAAACAGCATAATGTACGTTAAAAGTATAGGTACATTACATAGAAGTAGCCAAGTTGTGGCTATTTTTGCAATTAATTTGATGTAAAAACCTCTTTTTCAATGAAAAGCCCAAAAGTTTAATCAACATGAAAGGATGAAAACATAGTGATCACAAAGTGACCTCAAGTGCTCTGCAACACCACTTGCAACACAAGATTTATTTCCCCCAAAATTAGAATGATTTGTTATCTTCAAAAGTTGACATTCAAACCAAAACTTGCAATTCACATTGAAATCAATCACAACTACATGAAATTTTGATTTCAATCAACAAATATTCAAAAGGTAAACATCTCCAACAATTTTCCCTTGTCTTGAGGAAAACAAAAACAACATTGTCAAAAGCAAACAACAAATTGTGCATCTACTACATTTTACATTAATAATCGACCTCATTTGGGTTTAGGGTTCATGACAAAAAATTCAAACCTATATCAATGATTTTTTAAAAGTATATGAATGACAAATAACCTACTTAAATGAATGGCAAAGGTACACATAGGGTAGAAACAAAGTAATTATTTTTTACCAAATAATAATTGGCCAACATGATAGTCTATGGAATCTAAAAGGTTCACACTAGGTTAAGTAGGGTTTTAACAAGATATTGGGTTGTTTAAACCTAGAATCTAAAGTATTAATTCATACCTTGTTCAATCCCTTATTGATAGCTAATGGGAATTTCATCAATACTTGTCCAACATTAGTTTAAACTTTTCAATGATGCACAACCATTCATCATGAAATTTCAATAGAATCCATATGAAAATTGTAAAAAATATGTTTGTGTAAAATTTGTGGGTTTCAAAGTGTAAAAATGGCACAAAATATATATTTTTTGTCTATGTAAATGATGTGTCTTTTCTATGTATAATGTTTTGATGTGAAATATTTACGATTTATATTTTAACTAAATTTGTGTAATTATCATGATGTAAATTTGCATAAAAATATGTAATTTTTGTGTATTAAACATGAATATTCATGCATATTTGAACTTGTGCATATTTGTATGTATGTCAATAAAAAAAAATGATTCATTTTGTTTGAATATTTAAGATGTTGAATATGTATAGATATCATTCATATCAAGCATAACATGGAATTCATACGACTTTTATATGAACTTATGAAAACCAAAATTTGCATGAAATTTAGACAAACCTTTGAAGCATGGTAAGTTTTTGATGTTGAAATTATTTTCTTGTGCAAGTGTGCAAGCATTGTGGGGTTTAAGGTTTAAGCATATAAGTATTATATATGGACTTGTTTTCTCAAGATGGCATCTCTATTATCTCCACAAAACTTTAAATTTAAACATTTTTTCTCATTAAGCAAGTTTAGTTGGCCCAATTGTGTTCTTTTTACTTTTTTTTTAATTCATATATACCAAACCCAACATTGTCCCACCTTTTGATGTTTATATGACTTTTTTTTGCTACAAAATTTTAAGGAAAAGAAGAAGTATGAGCAAAATAAGTTCTTATACGGCATCCAAAACATCAAATTGCCACATGGACTAAATTAAATAGTCCAATGGCTTTGATGGGAAGGTACCTTAAGTGAAATTTCAAGTGTGTAGCATCATAAAAAGCAAATTAGGACAACCCACTAGCCCCTAAATTGCACGGCCTCTTGAATTTGAAGAATGAAAAATTGTTGCTTGTGTGGGAAAGACATTGTAACAAATGAAGTGCAACATAATGCCATTGTTGAAAGGAATAAAAAGTTGGTTCAATTTGTTTATTATTATTGCTTTACATGTTTGAAGGAAAACCAATGAATGATTATGAAAACATGAGTAAATTATGCTCTTCCTTGATATAAAGAATTTTGCTAGAATCTATTGGTCAAATTCAATATGATGTATTTTATATGGTTGAAGTAATACATTAGCTTATGATTAACAAAACAAAATAACTTATATAAAATGTCAAGAAACCTTATTGCACTTGCCTTCTTAACATGTTTAGACAAGGCCATTTTGTCGAGCACAATGATTGTATGGGTTTTTATGTATTTGAACATTGTTTTAAAATGACTTAACCAAAATGGTTTGTGTGTTCCACAGTTTTAAATCACAAGTGATAATACATTCATGATTATAGTGCATTGTATGCATATTTGTATATAGTTGATGATTCAAATGTAGATGAACATGAGTAATGTGGGATTGAAAAATTGTTGTGAACTTTAATGGTTATTTCTCTTACAACCTAGAAAAGGATTCATGAGTTTGTCAAATCAACCAACATCTTGAAAATAAGAAGGAAAAGGTTATTCAAAATACTATAATAAGATTTGGATTTCATGGTGTTCCTTGTCAAATGAATTTTTAAAGCATGAGTATTACACCTTGATATTCTAGATTAATTATCAAGATGCAACAAATCATGAACTTTGACATTGCTAAATGCAATTGTTTAGCCTTTTAAGTTTTTGTTAAAAACAAAGTTTTGTATATGTGATTTTTATTTTTTTGGCTATAAAGTTATGCCAAGGTGATTATTATGCATGATATATTGATGCACAATGAGCTTATAAGTTTGATGTGTTGATTGGGTATTAAGATTTGGTGGGTGGCACCTCCAAATTAATCCAATGCAATATGAATGCCACCTAATTTTAATATAGTTGCTTGGAGAATTTGAGCTTTAGAATTGATGGTAGTTTCAAAATGACACCTTGGGCTTCAACCCTAAATGAGGAAATTGTTGAAATTGCTTAAACATTGTTTGAGCACACAATAACTAATGTTGAAGAACAATTTTTGTTTGGAGCTACCCAAGTCAACAATGAGCTTGAAAAATGTTTCCATACACAAGACATAATGGATAATGCACTAGGTGTAATTTATTTTTAGTATGTAACCAAAATGGACACATGTGGTTTTTATTATTATATTTAAGTTGTACTCAAAATATAAGCCATGTAGGACAAGGATTGAATCCTAAAACAATCTTGAAATGCATAATATTAAGAAGAATATCCTTAAAATCATGATTTACAAATCAACAAAAATATTTTAAAAAATTTAGGATCCAAAAAGATGTTGCATTTTACTACCATGTAAAGGTGTAAATTAAATAAAATTCCCACAAATGTCATTTTCAAAAAAACTCAACTCTTTTAAAAAGGCCTTCAAGCAACAAAAAGAATTAGTCATAATGTCTTAAAAGTCCTTTTGGGTACTCCATATTCATTAGATTCATTTCAAATGAATATTTTAAAAAATTCAACAAAAAAATTCAATGTAAACTTAAGTAACCACTTAGCACAATGAAAATTAAGCAATGATTTTAGTCAAATGAAATTGATTATATTGTGAATGCACTTTTTGCACTTGAAAAAATATTTTGAATTTTTTTTTCCAAGTCACTTGGTTATACTGAAGGGCTTTTTATTAACAACCTAGGGAGCTTGGAAACATACATCAATGGATCCCACATGTCTTTAATGTGCACACTTTGCTCTTGGTGGGCTACAAAAATGACTACAAATTTGAATCCTTGTTCCAAACTTTCAAGGAAGTTTGCAACCAATGTTATGTATATTCCAAATTGAGTCATGAATTCATGAAGATTATAAAGTTGGCTATGATTTTGATTATGGTATTAGTTAAAGACAATAAAACCTTTTTGACATTCATCTTCATGATGATTAGATTTCAAAACTAATTCACAGAACATTTGAACTTGGTCATCTACTATTATATGTATTCACAATTATTTCACTATTAGAACTTTTCCTTATCATTATGCACAATAACATTTTATTGTGAAGAGAATAGTAAAAAGGGTATGGATCACATTCTAGTTCTCTGTGTTAACCTTTTTACATAATTCAAGATTGATAATTTTAATAAATCAAATTAGTGAAGGTTCAAAGAATATTTGAAAATATTTTCCCATTTCAATGTAACTACTAAGCCTCCTTGGTTCATTTGTGCCCTATAAATGTTTCAAATTCCCACACTACATTTGTAAATTTTGTTAAATAACAAACTTGGCCCTTTTACTTCATTTAAATTGGTTTAAATTACCATTGTGATTCAAATTTGATCACATATAAGTCATTGATGAGTAGAACCTAAAGAAATACAAGTCTTTATGTTCCCATGCATTACATGTGTGGATGAAATGTAAGTTGCATACTGGAGAAAAACAATTGTCATATTTCCATAATGTGGATTAGCTTGGCCTCATAAGTGCATCCATCCTTCCATGATTATAATTTGGAGGCATGATTGCACTTTGAAACAAATGCAACATGTCCTTTGAGACTTGAGGGTTCAACTCAGGAGTGTAATGTTTTAAAATTGTGTTATTTTGGCATTACTTTGAATCATATCTTTCACATTAACATAATGAATATTAAACAAATTTTCCAACAATTTGAAAGATCAATTATTTATGACATGCGTTCACTAGTTTATTCTAATCATATGAAAATGACATAGTGGCTTATTAATTATAACACATGATGATTATATTGACAAAATGTTTGGTAATGAACTAACCAATGTGGGGGAACAAATGTCATGTTTATTTGGCCTAATGATGTGTTTGATGGTATGACTAATGGCTCATGTTAATTAATAATAATTACCATCACAAAATTACTTAAGGGTAGAATAACAAAAGGTTAGTTCTATAGTGAAATTCTAATGAAAAAAATTGCTAATGGGTAAATGTTTTAGTCTAACTAACCTAGAAGGCCTCCTAATAACTTTCTCATTACCATTTCTTATTTATTAGGTGATGAAATCATTAGACTAGTTAGCTCTTGAGGATAAGGTGGTTGACATTAATTTGGCACTAACTAAGGATTTGTATAGGATATTGGGATAAGATGACTTTGAAACATAAGGTGAGGAAACATAGAAGATGAGGAGGACCCAATGTATATGGGTGGTGGGAAACCTTTTAATTAAGGTTAGCCCATTTTCATTATGTTTGTGAAATAAAAGTTTGGATGGTTCATTATCTCTAGTCTAATTTGGTAAAGGATAGAAAAGGTTTTGGAAAGGAAACCTTGGGAGGAGTTTGCATGATGTTTGGGAAATAATATGTGGATTTGGTGGAAGAAAATAAAATTGTGTTGTATGATTCTTTAATGTGCATGGAAGGTAGTTTTTAAAATAATATTGTGAAAGAAAAAAAATATTAAAAAAATTGGAACATTCAGTAGCTACAAAATGTAAGAACAATAAATTTATTTTTCAATTTGTCTTCTTAAATTCAAAATAGTGGAACAACATGTGGTACTTAATATTAAACAATTATTATCTTATGCAAGTAGTTTTAGAATGTTTTAATCTTTATTTATTTTTTAATTTCTATTTTCTTCCATAATATAGCTAGTTAATTTTGTTATTTTTCAACTATTTGTTTGATGGTAGCTATAACCATAGAAAGCACCAACAATGATGGAGAAATGCCCAAATGGTGAAAGCAAGGAGTTTTCAATGGGATAGTTTGCAACATAACTTATAAGATTGGTGGGATAATAATTATTTTCTTCTCACAATGGTTGTTTTTTTTGTTCATTTGTATTCATTTTTTTTAGGATTTTTATTTTATTTTCTAAACAATAGTTATGCCTAAAAGAGTTTAGTACATGTTTTTATTGTGTTTTGTGTTTTTTATATTTGACAACCTTCACCTAGTGTATTTAGGATTATTAAAACCACATACATAAATTTGTCCTTATGTGGCATGTTTGATATGCTAAATTTTTGTATAAAAAATTACAAGAATAAATTGTATTTAGTTTACATGTCAAGGATTATTGAAGACATTAAATTATAAATACAAGTTGGATGCATGTTATTAAGGTTTAAGGTTGCCAAGTTTGGGGTGTGTTATTTATGGTTTAAACTTTCATGCTTGAAGATTTTAGATATATATTTAAATCATTTTGATATGTTACCCAAATTTTACCAATTAACATGGATAATATTTAATGTTCATTATACACATATTAATAATAATGAGGATGATTCATTGGAGGTAGTTTAGGTGGGACAACTTTAGATTCAATAAGTCATAAGTCATGATTTGGGTAGTTCCAAACTAGAATATGTTAGGTCATTCCCAAGTAAAGAGGCTTGGAAAGGTGCTTGAAAGGTGCCTTTTTGGATCTATGTCTTTTTTTTTAAAAATTAACACCATATTCACAAGCAAATTTTCAATACCTTCTCCACTAATTTGTATCCCATTTTTATTTAATTGTCGAATTGAATTTAGTTGAATTGAAATTCAATTGGGAAATTTGAATTCAATTCCATTCCATTAAATATGAATCCAATTGAATTGAATTTCAATTCAAGTTGTATGCAATGTCATTCAATATTATAATATGAATGTAATTTGATTTTCACAGAATCAATTTGGTTTTTTCATCAATTGATGAAATATTGATTGTAGCAACATGAAACCCAAATGATTTATTTAAATCACATATATACATAACCACACATAACATAGGTCTTTACATCACACACATATTGCAACAAGTCAACAATTATACAACATTTCTAGGGTTCAAACATTGACTTTTAAAGTTCTATTATGTACTTGCTTCTAATTGCTTATTTATTTCAAATGAAGGGGCCTCTACTTCTATCTTCTTTACATAATGAAAGTACTTCATCATTTTGTACTTGAATGTTGTATGTGGTTTTGTGCAAGGGATCATGAAGAGATATTGAGGTGACTAATCAACATTGATGATGGTGAAGACCACATAATCTTGAGCACTAAGAGTCTTTGATAAGATAATACTTACATTCAATCTTTTAATTATTGGAATGTCTTAGATTTCCTTTTTTTTTGAGCAAACTTATATTTATGTGGATGATTGTACTTGAGAACAATATGGCTTGAGGCTTGAACAAATTATTATTAAGTTTATTTCTAAATAACGCATGTGGAGTCTTTAACTTTTAAATTTGTGTGATCTTTTTGAGTGTTCTAGGACCATGATAATACATTATTGATTTTCACAAGGTGACAAATATTCTAAGCCCAAATGTCAATATGTAAACCTATCATGGGCCAATAAGAAAAAAAGTTGTGATGTTCATAAGACTCACCCTTCTTTGACATGAAAAAGCCGTGAAATATATGGTTGATCATCATGATTCCAAACTTAGCAACCATTCAATAATATAAAAAATTCTTGATGAGAAAAAATATGGTCACAAGTTGACACATATGCACAAAAAGGCAACAACAAAATTGGTAGGAGAGGTTAAATGGCTTCAAGTGGATACAACTTTATGATCTTAGTTTAATTAAGTTTAAGCATGATGAAGGATTATTAATGATGCTGTGTTTTTTTAAAAGGTAAAATTTCAAATCTCTATTAACATTGGAGATGGTGATATGAAATTGTCAAATGGCTAACTTGCAAAGTTCAAATCTAGACATGAAATTGCTTGTCATTATCTTCATGGTGAATCATGTGATGCAAATGTTTAAAAAAGTTGTAATTTTACTTGCCAAATTGCCTCCAATTATCAAGAAATATGATCATGATGATGTTTTCAATTTTGATGATATTGGCTTCTACTACATAGCATTTCCTTGTAAAACTTTGAATGTAGGTTGGCCCTATGGAAGTAAGAAGAAGAAATATCATGTGACTTTGGGGCCTTGTGTCAGCACTTCACACAAAGATCATTTAAATATTGTGTTCATACACAAGTTAGCTTAGCCCATGTGTTTCCCTAAAACTTTCAATTGTAATGATGAGTTACTACTCTAATAAAACAACTTGGATGAATAACAATATTTTACAAATTGAGTGAAAGGTGAAAATTGAAAGATGATTTTGAAAGGCAAAAATATTTTCATTTTGTTGGACAATGTTGCAAGTCATGACATTCATGGTTTGTTTTATGTTGGTTACTTTAAAGCCATCAAATCAATAAAAGTTTATGGGAATGTTTAATGTTTTGATCTTCAAATAGGGTACATTCACAAAATAAGGAGCTGGGGATGCATTCTTAGTAAGGACTTTTGGTGATTACTTATTCTGGAAGATTCTTGGTATATATTAGGCATATTCTAGTTGTAAGTTGCAAAAAGTCATAAAAGTCCTTTTGACTCAAAAATATGTTACATTATACTTTTATGTGAATATGTGTTTTAAGAGTCTCTCCAAAATTATGTCATTTTCAAGTTCTTTAAGAGTCATTTATGAATTTTTTCAACTAATAAAAACATCATAAAACATTGGGTACAATGATTAATCAATGCTTTTGAGACTTCAAATCTCATTAGATTCATTCCAAATTATTACACATGTTTCCACAATATATTAAGAACATTATCATCAAAACATATAAAATAAATGTGCAATATTAATATAATTTTTGACATAAAAACATGAAAAAAAAACACTGGTTATAGTTCCTATGGCTCCTATCTTTGTGAATGTACCCAACAATCTCTTGCATTATGTTTATGATGCAAAATTTGTTATACCATACCAAATTTCAATAGTATCTATTTTATACATATCACATAAATATTTCAAATGTGATCTTGTTTACATTATTATGCAATCCCATAATATCATAATTTCCTTGGGAACAAAGGGCATGACATTAAAGAGGTTAGATTATACACTAACACTACCTTTATCAAATACTTTTTTATCAAACTTCAAGGTGGATAGTAGCAAAGGAGTGTTAACCTTGAATTTGGCAAAGAAAAAATATATATATTTGGGATTCAATTGGGCAATTTTGGAAAATCAATAATTAAAAGTAAAAGTAGATAATCTTTATGGTTTTTGTGTTTGAGGAAATACTTACTTTATGTAAAAGAAAAATATGTGGCAAGTCGTTTTGTTTTCAATGTTTCTTTAGTAGATTTGAATTTTTTTGATAAAAAATAAATCTTGATTTTCTTGATTTGAATATTCTACAATAAGAATTGGGAATATGAATTGTTAAAATTACAAATTTGTTGAATATATGTGAAAATTATTGACAAAGCATGAAATCATTATATGATACAAGCTTTTGTAACTTTCAACATTACATAACTACTTTTATTTGAATGGCTAAGGCTTTGGATTATTTTCAATTTCATTTTGTTTGCAAAATTTTCATTTGGGCATGTGCTTTTAGGTCATTTGGTAAAGAGTCACAAAATTTTGACTTGTGCAATTCCATATTTCATTCATGAATTTCAGTGAATGGTTTTACCACCTTAAGGCCCATTAAATAAAACATTGATTAATAAATGCATTTCTCAATGTCAAAAATGAATTTCATTACAATTAGATTCAACTATATTGGTATGTTAATATGCAATAAAATGCATATTATATTATGATTCAAGTTCATTCCCACCTATTCTCTAGAGCTAGTTTTTATCCTTATAAATAGATGAGTTGAATTTGACTCACCATGCATTATACCTTGTTCAATAATAACTTGCAATTACAATGCCTAACTTGTAAGTCTCTGAAAACATTGTCATTGAAAATGTGACCTACTTGCTTGGAGGAACTTATATCAAGTTGTTGAGTTTCCTAGATGAATCGTGGCTAGATTCATAAAACTCTATTAGTTCACATGAGTCTCCCATGTATGTATTACATATATGATGACAACATTCCCTAGGTACACAACTATTGCATGAAATGAGTATACAAATATTAAATGGTAGCATGTTTTCATAATAATAATGCATGTATAATGGTAAACTCATGGTTTTTAAATTTTTCTTTGTTCTTCAATAATTTCAACTTGGTTCATGCTTTTGTGACATTTAAATTGTCATAAAATATAAGTGAACCTCGTAAACCTCTACACCTCATTTTGGGTTTCAAGAAAAATAATATGCATTTATCTATTATATATAGCTATTATTTATATCCAAAAACATATAATTTAGTTATCACAAGAATATGCAACTCAATTAATTTTGGAATGTATAACTTGACTAACTCAGTTATGTGTAAACCAATGTTGACATGTTTTTAGATTTTAGCAAGTTCAAGATAAGTTATAAGGTTTTTAGACCAAAGGTTCCAAGTTTTTTGAACTAGAATTGGAACCTAATTAAAGAATTGACCTATTTTATAAATTGAATTAGAACTTAAACTAGGGGTTTTGCCTTGTCTTAAAAAGGTTTAGGTTTTCTAGGTACATTAAGACAATTTTATTAAAAGTATATAAACTTACTTTTCATTTTAAACAAGTTGTTGCTTTTGATTGGTTGTACATAATTAATATTACATAATTTTTATTTTTGAATGTGTGCATTAGTTGAACAAGTTAATTACAACCTTTTTTTTTGTTTGATTTAATTGTGTGTAATGGAGATGGAACCAAACCTCGTCTTAAACTTAAACTAGATCAATTCTTTTTTTGTGAAAATGATCAAAACCAAAGGTTTTAGAAATTCAAATAATGTCTTAAGACCAAACTAGAGGTTCCATAAAAAATAAAACAAAATTAAGATCAGGATTAAAGGTTCCTTTTGAAATCAAAGAAATAGTCAACATGGATATAAACCTTTAAGGTTTATGATATCAAGGTTTCAAGTGTGGTATTAAAGGTTAAAGGCTTGAAGATACATGGTTGAAGATGAAAGGTTTTTAGGGTTGGGGGGTTTTTTATCCAAGTATTTCAAGATTTTTTATACAAGATTTTTAAAAATTATGGTTGTTAAAAGGTTTAGTGTTTAAACCAATTTTGAGTTTAATGATTTATTGTTTAAAGCTTTTTGAGTTTAAGGTTTTATGTTTAAGTTTTAGGTTTTTAGGGTTAAAGGTGTGGGGTTTAAAGGTTTTGAATTTAGAGTCTAGGTGTTTAGAGGACTAAGGTTCCAAAGATTTAAAGTTTAGGGTATTTAAGGGTTTAAAGCTTAAAGTGTTAGGTTTGGGTTTTAGGTTTATAATTTAAGCTTTTAGTGGTTTGGGGTTTAAAGGTGGATGTTGAATGAACAAATTATGATTCGATGCTTGGAAACTTATTTGATGACATGCTTATGTTGATTTGCAAATGTGATTATCGAATGAACAAATTGTGATTCAATGCTTGGAACCTTCCTCGATAACATGCTCATGTTGATTTGCACATGTGGATGGCAAATGAACAAAATTGTGATTCGATGCTTGAAAGCTTATTCTATGACATGCTTATGTTGATTTGCGCATTTGTATGTCAAATGTACAAATTATGATTCGACACTTAAGAAACTTATTTGACATCATGTCAATTTGCACACATAGATGTCAAATGAACCAAATTGTGATTCAACACTTGCAAGCTTATTCAACATGCTTATGTCAATTTGCGAATGTTGAATGAACAAATTGTTCACTCGTCATGGATTTTGTTTCCCCTGTTCTTTCAAGATGAACAAATTTTCGTTCCATGTGCTTTCAACATGTGTTCATGAGATGTGGAATGAACATCATTTCTGTATCTGTGAAAACGGAGTCAAAAAATTTGATAACCTGGTGATTTGACTTTAAGATTCATGTGATGAGCTTGTGATTGGGAAGCTTCTGACAGAAAGCTAATCTTACAGGGATCACAAATACATAATCCGAGATTGCTGGTCATGACGGTGCTGGAGCAGGGCGTTAGAGAACTTATGCAAAAGTTGGAGGAGACGTGCACTGAGATGCAGCAGGGAGCTGAAAATCACATATGCGAGGGTGGGTCGAAGCTCATCATGCTGCAGTTGCTGCAATATCATGTCGAGATCACACCACGGCGGGAGTTGCTAGCAGTGGGTGATGATAGGACTTGACATTGAAACGAGAGTTGGGTTTTCTTCGCACCATCGAAAGTCTGCCGTTTCTGCACGGAGGAGGAGGACCCACCGTCTGTCATGCCAATCAGGAGGTAACCTAACTTACTTGTTTTGCACTCTGCCTGCCTTGATGCATCATCTGTTGGTTGAAGATTCTGCAGAAAATTTTGGGTTGTTCTACTGCTGCTGGGCATCTTTGCAACCCGGGCTTGAAGTTTTCATGATCATGGATTGTACGTGTGTCTGTGGGGGGGATGGGGTTGGGTTTCAGAGCTCTGCAGATATCATTAGTTTTGGAAGATGCTCTTGGTGGTGACAGCAGAGGAGCATCTGGAATGATGATCATCATCAGATGCCGCGGAGGTGCCAAATGGTGATCATGCAACTAGCAGCATATGCCTTGATCTTCTACAGAGATATTCTTATGTCCTCACAGAAGTGTTTGAAAGGTGAGGAAAGGTTCCAACCCCCACCCCCACCCCCAAAAAAAAAGAATGCAATTTTCTAAAGAAATGAACACATCTGAATAAATAGCAAGTTTTAATCTGAAATGAAGCTCTTGGGAGATACCTGTACCTAATGTTGTTAAAAGAAATATAAAGTTTTATTTTGAAATAAAACTCTTTTAGAGATTAGGTATACCTTCCTTATATTGTACCTAGATATAGGGGGTAGCAACTAGAAACCTTGACTCCAAGAGACAAACTTTTGTTGTTAAGGTTATGAGTTTTAAAGAAAATTTGTGACCACACTTACCCAACTCACTTTCTTTATATATAAAAACCATCATTCTAATGAAGAAGAAGAAGCTTCAATAATAATAATAATAATATTCATAATACTTCAATTCACTTCCATCCCTCTCTTGTTTTTAGTGTGTGTAAACTTGGTTTGTGTTTGTGTGTGGAGTATATCTATATGATGCAACCCTTCCTTCACAAAAAGAAGAATTTTGTGCATTGGGGTGCTCAACTTTTCCACAACATTTGGGAATTTGTTGGGTGGTCAACATTTCCATACCATTTTGTGCATTTCGATATTTGTTGGATGCTCAATATTTGCACACCATATTGTGCATTTGGGTAGTACTTGTTGGGTGCTCAACTTTGCACAACAATTTGTGCACTTGGGTATTTATTGGGTGCAAATGTTCTCTCCCAATCTCTGTCTCTCTCTCTTTGTCTAATTAATGGGGAAAAGAAAGGAAGGAAAGGATTTTGTGCATGGTAAGGTTAAGTAGGTGCCCATGAGAAAACCCATCTCTTTAAGTTTTTCTTTCTGCTCCTCATGAAAAAAAAAGGTGCCAAAAAAGAATCATTCCAGATCCTCCAACAGAAAGTTTTTGCCTTTGCAGATTTCATGATGGGTTTTGTCGTTTCTAGTTGCTTTGAAGAAAAACTTCTTCCAGATTCTCCACCAAATTTTTTTGTCTTCACAAATTTCTTGATTGGTTTTTTTAGTTGTTGTGTTGAGTGTTTTCATTTACAAATTTGTTGATGGGTTTTGTTGTTACAGTTATTTGAGTGTTTCATGTTTGCAAATTTGTTGATGGGTTTTATTGTTGTAGTTATTTTGAGTCTTTCATGGTTGCAATTTTTTTGATGGGTTTTGTTGTTGTTTTTGTTGTTTGAGTGTTTGATGTTTGCAGATTTATTGATGGATTTTGTTGTTATTGTTGTTTTGAGTGTCTGATGTTTGTAAATTTATTGATGGATTTTGTTGTTGTTTGGAGTGTTTTATGTTTGCAGATTTCTTGATGGGTTTTGTTGTTGTTGTTTTTAGTGTTTTATGATTGCAGATTTGTTGATGAGTTTTGTTGTTGGGCTCCTAGAGCTTTTGCTCTGTAGCAAAAACTTTTTTTCCTTTGTTTTTGGAGGAATTCTTTCTTCTCCTTCTCCTGCTGCTCTTGTTGTGGAGATTTGATCCATGGGTGGATTGAGAGATCATCATAGCCATGCCCAGATTTCAGCAGGTTTGTGCTTGGGTATCTTCGCGATTACATTGGGTTTGCTGTGCCAGGCTTTCTCATGGGTGCCTGGAGTGGAAGCAGTGAATGGGTTGCATCGTCCTGTTCTGAGGTTCAACAATGAAGGAACCTTCAAGATTCTTCAGGTGCAGATTGAACTACTACTACTACTACTACTACTACTACTACTTCCTAATCCTATGCCATTTTTGTAACCTTCTTTCATGTTATTGAATGTCTGTTTTCATCTTCATGGCTTTGGAATGATGGCCTGGGAGAATTTGGGAGGTGGAGAAACAAACACAGAATCTGGAACAGAGCAAAGAGAGGAAAAATCCCAAAAATCAAAATAAAAATTGAAGAGTTTTTTTCTTTTGTCCTGGGCATCACCTTTCTTTGTAGGTTGCGGATATGCACTATGGAGATGGATCAAGAACACCTTGTCGAGATTTGATACCGTCACAGCTGCGGCACTGCTCTGACCATAACACCACTGCCTTCATTGCACGTCTGCTTGCTGCAGAGAAGCCAGATTTGGTTGTCTTCACAGGTACATGTGGTTTGCATGCATTGCACATCTTTGCTGGGCTGGTTTCATGGATGTATGACACACTAGGGTTTAGTGCAGCTCATGCTTTGCTTGCTTTGTAGAATGCAAAATCTTTGAAGAATTGCAACTTGAAGAATTTCTGTACATAATTTTTTTTCCATCTGTTCTTGAGCAGGGGACAACATTGATTTTGATTCTTCAAATGCAACAAAGTCTCTGGATGAAGCAATTGCCCCAGTAATTGCTGCCAAAATTCCTTGGGCTGCAATTCTCGGCAACCATGACCAGGAATCGACACTTTCACGGGGTGAAGTCATGTCTTACCTCACCCAAATGGATTACTCTCTCTGTGAAGTGCTAAATCCATACTTGCAAACGCTACTCCTGGGGAAAGATCTCAATCCAAGCGCCAAGAATATGGATGTCTATGGTTTTGGCAACTATTACCTTCAAGTGTTTGGTGCATTAGAGTCGGAATCTGAGAACTCAAGTCTGCTCAATTTGTATTTTCTTGACTCGGGGGATTACGCAAAATTCCGTGAGGTGGGTGGCTATGAGTGGATCAGAAGCAGCCAGTTAGTGTGGTTCAGAAGCCTTTCGGCCAGGCTGCGGGTATGTTCTTCTTTTGGCTCTAGCCTGTTTCTTGTACAAAAACCAAGGATGTGGGACAGTGTGCATGAATTGAAAGATTCTGCAATGTGCTCATTGGGGGCTTCACCTTCTTCTGTAGATGCTATGTGACAAGGGTGCAGGGGGGTATCTTGACATATACATTTTGTTCTGAGTGCAATCTCACACTTTCCATTTCTCATCATATTCTATGCAGTTTTCAAATGTGTCAGCAGCAGAAAGGCTGGACACATTGTCAAAGCAAGTCGAAGATTCACCGCCCATAACCCCAGCACTGGCATATTTCCACATCCCTCTTCCAGAATACAAGACGGTGCTTGAGAGCCCCAAAATGATTCTGGGTGAGCAACAAGAAGAAATATCTTCTCCATTAGTGAATTCAGGCTTGTTTACGGCTCTCTTGGAAGCAGGAGATGTGAAGGCCACCTTTGTTGGGCATGATCATGTGAATGACTACTGTGGAAACTTTTTTGGGATCCACCTATGTTTTGGGGGTGGCACAGGCTACCATGCTTATGGGTGGGTCCTTATGCTAAACTTCATTTCTATCCTGTCAATTGCAATCCCCATCTCTGATCTGCTCGTCATGTGCTCTACATGAGGCATTAGCCAGAAGTATACATACTGATTTAGTAGCATGCATTTCTGTTTTTTACAGATCTGTGAGCTCTACGATTTCTTTCCTCTGGTTTCAGTTGTGTAGATGACTGACATTATGTAATAAATTGGTGGTTTACATGATCACAGAAAAGCTGGGTGGCCAAGACGAGCCCGGGTGGTTCTTGCAACTCTTGGGTGGGAGAGCAAGGGGGGTTCCAGAAAGACGCGGGAAATAGTGACTTGGAAACGGCTGGATGATGAGTCAATGAGCCAAATTGATCTCCAAGTTTTGTATAATGGATATGAAGGTTGGTGGTTCACAAAGCCCTTCTACAAAAGCAGGCTTTCATTTGGAAGGAGAGGGAATGCCAGCATGTGGATTGCAAGCTTGCTGATCACAATCATACTCTTGCTCATGGCCAGTTCATCCCTCTTGATCAATGTGCTCTATCGGCACTTCTTGAGGCAAAAACGTGGGTCCTATGTGCCTGTGGAAAACTCTCATGTAGAGTCCAATGGTTCTTTTGAGTGAACCTCAACTCTATTGTAGTGTATACATTTATTATCAATATCAGGGGCGACAGATGGTGTAACTCAGTAGATTAGATCGGTAGCAGAGTTACTGTGCATGCAAATTGTAATCCAATGCTCCTTATTGTGTACATATAATTCACTGTTTGTTTGTTCTTATTGGGCCTTTATTTTTTTTCCTTTCTCTTGTGCTCTTGAGTTTTTTGGGTCATCTTTTATGTTCTTTTATGTTCTGTTGAGTTTGCACCCAACATCATGTCTCGCACAGTTTGCTCAGGCTGGTAAAAAGCACAGCAAAGCTGTGCACCTGCCAGAGAAGAGTGTAACAAATATGATCTGACTGCTGCTCCCTAATTCTGATCAGCCAATCATAATGATTCGTTAGGGTGATTTGCTATTAGTGGTCTCCCACCCATTTGCAGTCCCAGTTTCAGTTTTATGGGTGGGCTTGCAAAAAAGTAAATAACAAAAAATGGATTTGAGAAATATTTTTGCAGGGTCACATACTGAGCACTGCCTTGGATGCTCTTACTATCTGTAGTGTGAGAGAATTTTAGTATTATGTCACAGGTTGTACATGTATGATACTGACCTCGACCCACTTCGGAGAGCTGATGGAATTCACAGTAGGATGTCATGGTAGCTGCTGGTCATTACCATGTGTATTATTGCTGTTCAAGCTCACTGAAGATGAAGATTGGTGAACATGCATGCATGTGATTTTTACTGTTTAAACTGCAGCTCAGTTTCTTCTCAGTTTTGTAGAATTGGGTCCAACCTTAAATTCCTGATTGTGGTGTAAATTGTACTTGTTGGTTGACAATGGCTCTTATTTGTCAGTCATTTGAAGGGAGGTGGAATGCTGAAACACGCATATGATGGTGAAGGGCATTCCAGTGAATTTAGAACTCAGAGTCTGAAACTGGATTCTCTTGTGAGATTCTTCATCACCATTCATCTTTGGAATAGGTCTAGACTATTTCCTGCCTGCCAATCCCGAAACTTGCAGGATCTGACTTCATCAAACAGAACAAGCTTGCTGGCAAATATGGGGCTCATGTTAGGTGAGCCAATTCCTGACTATTGCCATTTCTTGTGTCCTCTTACACTGCCAGGTTCATCCCGAGTCATGCTTTAGAAGAGCTGAGTCACAATTACTGTGAGGGGAAAAATTCCAGAGGAAGGGAGGAGCACAAGTCCATCATCATCATGAGACAAATGAGCACTTTTTCTGCCAGTATACATGGTGGCTGTTCAAGGTCTGGTGCCACTCCCCTGACATTTCAACTATTCACAAGTCAAGCACCTCCGGTGCGTCTCAGTTTGCAACCTGTGGATCAGTGACACTCAAATGTTCTCGACCAGGATCAAGTACTGCCTAGATTGTTGCTGCTAACATTGAGAGATATGTGAGATCTCTCTATTGCCTGATCTCTGCAGGAATGAAGGAAAACAGCTGAATGTTTTTGAGAAGTTTTAAGGAGAGAAGATAAGAGCAAAGAATAATGTGGGTTGTTGGAATACCCCATGATTGTGAAACCTTCAGATCAGAAAGATCCTTCACAAATGGGGCTGTTGCAATCTAAAGCAACGATTCCACATTCCATCATCTGAAATTGGGGAACACTTCTTGCTTCCTCCAAAAGATTCAAATCAACCAGGAAAATTCCAGAAGACCCAATCAAGGTCACTGAATATGGAGTATGGCATTTTTTTCAACAGTCCCAAATACAAGCAAAACATATGTATTTGAGATGAACAGCATACCGTGCCCATAAAGTTGTTGCAACTTGATTAGAGACAAAAACATAGTGCCCGAAAAGTTGCTACAACTTCATAAATAAAAGAAAAATAGTGCCCAAAAAGTTGTTGCAACTTGATTAACAATATAAACATTATGCCCAGAAGAAGCCCAAGGATATATGAAAAATTTGTTGCAACTTCATCAACCACACAAACACATCTATAAGCACATGAAATCAATGAACTTGTGGAGAATTGGACCCTAGTTCTATATAGAACTTTGTTCAATACAACAGAAACTGCTTGCAAAAACAAGCACCCCACCACCCCAACCCCACACACCTAGAAGCTTGCTTGATCTTGATCAACAATAGAAACATAGTGCTTGAAAAAAGCCCAAGGATATATTTCTTACTACAACTTTGTTAGCAATAGAAACACACCTAGAAGCCTAGGAACCTTGTAGCATTGAAACATGGACATTAAAAAAAAAAAGTTAGCATTTCAAAGGAAAGGGAAGAAAAAGGAAAAAATAGGAAAGCTTCATGAAATGACTTAATCATTGTCAACTTTAAACTCTTCAAAATAATTAGATTCTTCAATCAATTCATAATTGTCTTTAATTAAAGCAACTTCAGTTTTAACATAATCCTTGAAGTTTGCATTTGTTGAACAATTCAAGCATTGATCATTTGGTCAATTTTTTACCATAGTGATAATCTGATCAAGATTCTCAACTTTTGTAAGCAACAACCTTAGAGCTATCAAGACACCAACAACGTTAAACACTTCTTATGTTTCAATTTGAAACTCAAGAATCCCTAAAGAATTGTTTGGCAAGAAAGTCAACATTTGGAAATTGACTTTCATGGGTCCATCACCAAGCAAGAGGATCTACACATTTAGATAAGGGAATATATAACCTTCAAAACAAAAACAACCTTCTAGTAACAACTGCACATGAAGACTCTTCCATAGATATTCCAACACCAAATATGTTAGTATCCTCTTTTCCAATTTTAATAGTAGTTCTATCAAGTCCATCAATTGGCACTATATATAGACATTTTTTAGATAATAGGGTTTGGTTGATCAAAATTTGTCATAAAAAAAGGGACAACCTTTTTCTCTCATATTTAATTGCAAGGTGGATTGCATTTTTACACCTCAAAAAGTTCTCCACAACCCATAAGGATTTGAAGTGGGGATCTAGCATTAAAACTAACACATTATGAACTTGTTAAAAATCAAAGCCATTCAAAAATTCCAAAAAAGGTTTGATCCCTTCATAATTTCTTGTCACATATTTTAACTCAAGAGGTGGAGCTCCACTTCAAATTGGTCAAATGTTTCACTCCCATCGTCAACATGATTTGATTCAACTTCCATAGTCATAATTAGGTTTATTGCAATAGTCAAAACATCTAATAATAACTGGTGATGCTCTTGATTGGTTTATCACACATGTAATCACCACGAAATTCAAACACTTAGTGACAATTTCTACAATGACCCACCCTTGGGCCTTTGGGACTCTTTGATGTAAAGTCAATGTCTTTTGCCTCCCATCATAATAGTATGGTTTGTTTAAATTCTAAAGTTTCTTCAAACATTATAACTTTGATGGCAAACGTTGTCTTGATAAAAGTTTTCAACTTTCAGTCTCGCATCCCACTTTCAATCCATGTTTTTTTCCCACTCTTACTTCCTTTTGTTTGATTTTTTTGTTCGTGTAGTTATTTTCTACAAACTAACTTAAACATCTTTCACATTAACCAAATTTAGACATGCAAAAACCTTGTCATTATTCATCACATATTAGCATGTCTTAGCCATCACCTTTCTAAAATAATTGTCTTCATAAACTTGAAATTTTTTCAAAGGTTCACAATTAATAATATATTGTAATGTTACAACCATAGTTTCAATTTTGTTGCCTTCATTTTTCACAACAATAATCACACAATGAATCAAACCAATTTTTTTTAGTACAACTTCAAATTGCAAAACCATGCACTACCAATAGTTTCATGCACTTCAAACAACCCATAGTAGCGTGCATAGATGTACAAGTTTTATCCAAATAGTTGATGACCAATGCAAATGTGTCCACCTCATTTTTGGACATCCAAAGATTAAAACTTCAAAAAACAATAGTTGCAAATTCTAGATGTGGCAACACATGTAAGTTCATGGTCATTGTGACCATTGTAGGAAGAGCTTGTTCCACAAGAGATGAATGAAAATGAAAAATAACATGGGGACATTGTGCAATATTAACTAGCATAGCCAAATATCTTCATATGAGGATAGTGGTTTATAACCTTAACAAACATAATGCAGAAGGTCTTCAAGAAACATTTGTTGTATTTCATCACCACGTTTGTAAGGGTTTGTTGAAGCAAAATATGCAATGATTGTAAAACTTGTTAGCCCATCCTTTTTCTTCCTTTACTATCAACTATGACCTATTTGATCTAAAAGTTTAACCATAGAATTTTCAATTAGTTGTAAATTTTTTTTTTTAACAACTAAATGAAGATGTGTAGATTCAATATATGTTTTCATAGGGTTTGTTTTCAAATATTTAATGAGCCTTTTCCTTAGAATGGAACTAGGTTGGTTTAGAATGTTACCAATTATTTGTTGAGATCAATAAATGATACATTGTAACATTTGTGGGTTTTCAAGATCAATAGGCAAGTTGCCACTGATAGCAAATAAGCCTTCAAATAGATATTCTATTGTGTGGTTTCCATTGCTGAACTTGACCTTCTATAATTTCAAACAAAAAATCATCATTTTTTGATGATAGGTTGTTGTTGCATTGTGAGTGTACATTTTTAACATATGACAAGCTACATGTTGGGTTCATGTTCACATCATTGGCTACTTTACCATTCCACCCCATTAGGGTTATCAAAAGTGATGTGATGTGCCCATTTTGCATTGCGCGTCATGTTGACATCCATCCTAAAGTGTTAGTTGCATTTGTCAAAACATACATAAGAAAGTTTTTCCTTACACCTTGGTTAGCCCCCTTCATATGGCAACCAAAAACATATTAGGTCACCACAAAAATTGGCGACTAATTCATTATTAGTTGCCAATCCCGTGGCAACCAAAAAAGGTTTTAGTCACCAATCTTGTGGCAACCAAAAAAGGATTTAGTTGCCATAAGAAAAAAAGATTCAATCACCAATCTTATGTCAACCAAAAAAGGTTTTGATCACTATCCAATGATCAACCCTTTTCAAATGGTGACCAAAACCCATTATTGGTCACCATTCGTAAAGAGACCGAAAGTTTTTAGTCACTAACAATTTATCAATTGAATTTTTTTTCAGTCACTATTGATTACCTTTTTCTATCGCTAGAATTTCAATTTTTTGTCACTTTTAGTCACCAAAAGTAGTGCTTGTCGTGAACTTTCAAAAAACATTATACATGGCCCTTTTCAAAATTCAATTGTTAGTGATCAAAAATTGGTTTAGATTAGCATCCAACGATTAAACTTTCTTGGATGCCAAGGATTGTAATTGTGAAGGGGGGCATGCAATATGTTTTTCAAAAAGTTCTCAATGAAAGAACTACTTTTAGCAATTGCAATTTTTTTTGTCAGTGGTGCTTAAATTTTTTAACACCTTTCATCATTGATTATGGCTCTTGTCTAGAACTTTTAAAAAAAATATTGTAGTACTTTAGCAAATTTGACACAAGAATGCCAAATAATCAATTTAATTTTTTGTATTTGGGCACATGAGTTTTTAATTTTGGAAATTTTGATAGTAAGAAATCAATTTATTGTTATAAAGTATAATTGTTTCAAAAAAATTGAATTAATATAGTGTTCACTTGTATTCAATGTAATTGTTCCAAAATGACCACGGACCAAACTTGTTATCATATATATTAAAGCAACAGTGGTGTCTGTCTGTCTGTCTGTCTATGTGGGCAGTGCCTGGAAAATTCTTCCATTCACTACCCGTTCCTTGTGGAGTTTCCCTAGATGTAACTTCCCCAAATGTAACTCACTCCAGAGAAAAAAGAAATCAGGGGCAGTCTGATTTTTTGAGGCAAAAGATTTGGTAGACCAGAAAAAAATATTTAGGCCTTGGACAGCCCAATTTTTTATTTTTTATTTTTTATTTTTTGTATTGACCAAGACTACCTTTTTTTTCTTTTAGCTACTGTCCGTCCTGATTAAGGGGACGGATGAAATGTCCGTCCGGCTTGATGATGGGATGGATTTAAGGGAAGATCAGAAAAAATATATTTAGGCCTTGGACAGCCTATAATCAATTTTTTTTTTGTTTTGTATTGACCTAGACTACCTTTTTTTTCTTTTAGCTACTATCTGTCCCAATTAAGGGGATGGATGAAATGTCCGTCCAGCTTGATGACGGGACGAATTTTGGGGAAGTTTTTTTTCTTTTAGCTACTGTCCGTCCCGATTAAGGGGATGGATGAAATGTCCGTCCGGTTGGATGATCACAAAATAATAATAAAAATAGAAAACACATTAAAAAAAAAAAGTTAAAAGTTTTTTAAAACGCGAACCAAGTTTAAAGAAACCGGGGGAGTTCATAGTGGCCGAAGGTCACGGGCACCCACTAGTAATCTAAGTGGCTTTATTGAAAATTTGAATTTTCGACCAAAAAAAAAACAAAAAAAAATTCAGAAAATTAAAAAAAAATTAATTTATGCTTAAACCACCAAGGTACTATAATATTGCATGGCAATTTAAAAATTCAATTGTTGATAACCAAAAAAAGTTTCAATCACCACTTGATAATTAAGCCTTCCTAGATGACAAGTGAAGCCCTTCTTGATTATTGACAATTGCAATTTTGAAGGAGGGCATGCAAAAAAAAATTGGAAAACTTTTAACAAGATCTACTTTTTGTAATCAAAAGTGATCACAAATTTAGTTGCCAATGATAAAAAACAACTATCATTAATTATCAAGAGGGTTTCAATCACCATCCAAGAAGGCTTGATCATTGGATGGTGATCAAAAGTTTTTTATGGTTGCCACAAGATTGGAGATTGAAAAATTTTAATTATTGATGGTTTGTATTTTGAAAAAGTGAAGGTGATATGTTCTTGGAAAGCTTTTGATGAATGTTACACTTGGTAACTAATGGCGACTAAGAATTTAGTCACTAGTGGCAAAGAAATTATAGTTTTTGGCATTCAAAAAAGGTTTTAGTTGCCAAATTGTTGGTGATTAAAAAATTTCAGTTGTCTTATTTATGGTGACCAAAAATGGGTTTTGGTTGCCATTTGAAAGGTAACCAAAAAATTTCAATTGTTAATAGTTTGTTTATCAAAATCCTACCATGATCAAAAAACATTTTAGTCACCACATGGTTTACAATGACCAAAATTGCTCCATTCCTTGTTGCCAATAAGTTTGCCCCAAACAACCAAAATGGCCTTTGATCTAGGTTAACCTTATATTGATGTGATGTAGAGTTGCATCTACATTTAAATGCATCCATTGTGTTGTGACAAATGCACATACATGGTGACAACCCTACCACCCACATTTTCATGTATAAAAACCTCATTTCAAAACATTGCAAAAATACATTGTAAAAAAACTTTAATCGCAAGGCCGAAAACATAAACGCACTTAAAATCATAAGATGAAGAAAATGAATAATTATATTTCAAGACTTCTACAAAATCTAGAGCAATTGTCACTAGAACAATTGTCACATGAAAGAAAAAAAATACACAATGCTCATAAACATTCCATGAAAAAAAAGCAAGATCAATCAAAAGGAAAAAATAAGAAAGAAAAACTCGGTGGTTCAATTTTGAATGTTTGGAAATTATTGTCCCACACAAGATGTGGAAGACAAACAATAGTAAAATAGTTCCAAGCTCAAAATACAACAATGAAACACAAGTGATGAAATACAAAACTTGTAACTCAAAATGTAGCAATGGAAAACTAGTAGCTTGAAATGCAATAATGCAAAACTTATAACTCAAAATGTAACCATGCAAAACCCATCGTTTGAAATGCAACAACAAAATTTATAGCTTGAAATGCAACAAGATATCCATAGCTCTTTGCTACAACGTGAAGCTCGTAGCTTTATGCTACAATGCAAAACTTGTAACTCAAAATGTAACAAATTCGAATTGTAACAATGTGAAGGATATTCAAGTGTAACAATACGACAAGACACAAAGTTTTGTGTAAAGTCATCATTTGAAATGACAAAAAGGTTTGCATGTTTGACAAAGGAATAAAACTTCGTGTGCTTGACAAAGACACAAATTTTGGCATAAAGCTGACAATGATGTAAAGCTTCATGTGCTTGAAAGCTTCGCATTATCTCTTCACCCCTAAACCCTATTCCACGAACATAAACTATATCGAGTCGTCTATCTACCATAACTAATGAACATGGTTATCTAAAGCAAGGTTATCCTTATGGAGATGAGTACAATAAGATTACTCACCAAGGAGACCTTCATTGGTTGTGGATAGGGTGGGTTAAGAAAAAAGATGCAAAAGTTCAAATATGACTTTATGCATATCCAAGCTAATGTACATGTTGATATCCAAACAAAACCACATGTCCGGCAAACATTGGTTTTTACCATGGTACAAGTGCAAGTGTTGCTAGGGTAGGGTAACACCCAAGGAGCCGCGAGTTCCCAAAATAACCACTAGGTTCTTGTTAGGTGAATCCCTAAGGGAAGGGCATTTTCAGAATAAGGGGGCCTGCACAAGGTGGAACCGAGGCGACCCCTTATTATACTAAGAATGCCCTCCCCCAAGGATTTTCCAGTGCGTAAAGGACAGCTACTGAACATTCTAAAATCTGAAAAGCACCTCCGCTCCTCTCAACAAGGCATCACAAACACACGCTGGCCCTGCCAAGAGATAAAATGTTGTACATCTACCTACCTACCTACCGTGTCCACACTCTGAACACCAAAAAAAAGTCCGTCTCAATCTAGACAGTCTAAACGCTTTCATAAAAAAAACCGGTTCATCTAATGTGAAACCAGTTCTAATAAGGTAAAACTTCCAAAAGTTGGATACAAAGGAACTTTCAACCAGCCATGGGAAGAATGTGGTTGCATCACAACAATGCAAAAAAGTCATGGAAAGAAGGAATGAGAGAATCAATAGAGTATACCGACGAAGATGAACCTTCAAAGGGGGGAGGAAGGGGGTTTATTTTGATCTTTTTGAAATCAAAGGTGTCAAACTAACCTCCTTATATTCCACCATAACTTGAAGCTTTAAAAAATTGAAAATAAATCCTCAAAGCATTTTTTACTCCCTCCTTAATCCCAATGACATATTTATTAACCCTAACTTTAACCCATTCACACATGTGCTGCTGGGTCATTTTTATTTCCTTATGTGTGAATGGGATAAAATTAGGGTTAATAGGTTCGTTTCTTTAATTTATTTGCTTTACCCACCTTGATGTGAATCCAACATTAAGGGTTTATGGGAAGCAACAAAATTGGTAACTCGTTAACACAAAGAGTCTACACCAAAAAAATTCTTAATTTACAAAAAAAAACATCACAAGTTTCTCTTAACAATCTTTGCCTTAAAATTAGAGCCACACAACAATGTCATTTAATTGTTTACAGCTTATATTTATAAATAAATAAATAAATAAATAGTGAAAAAAAATTTAAATTTCTAAATATGAATTTTTAATCTAATCAACTTGATCAGAAGATCCAAGGACAGACATCATTATAATTTTTGAATAGAAGTAGCTAATAAGTACATGATAGTTGCAAGCAAGCAAGGTAGTAGGAGCTTGGTGGGCTAGAGAAAAAAGGTATGGGGATGATGGGTGACTTGTCTCTCTCTCTCTCACAACTAAAGAGAAAAAACCTCCAAAAATATTATCTATGGCCAAATGAAGACTTATTTTAGAGGAGTTTAATTTAAATCACATTTACAAAGGTTAAAAAAAATATACTACCTACCTAGTCAATGTTTGTTGCCACCAATCAACTAGAGAATGGGGAAAAAAAGGTCATACTTACAACACCTAGGCTATGTCATGGGAGAGATGATACTAGATAGAAGCTTTGAGTCACACATGCTTTGGTGAGCCTCAAAATTCAAATGGGTCTTCTTTTGGTACCGACAATGGCTCCTTGTGCTACAAGCAATTAAAGGAGACAATGGTTCCTTGTGCTACAAGCAATTAAAAGGAGGCAAAATGTGTACCAAGTAAGTTACCCCATCCACACAGAGAGACACAAATTGAGTGTAGGGCCTGGACTAAATAGACCCTGAGGAAGGTCTACGTACCCCCCCTCTAACTCGGACCATGGTAACAAAGAAAGCCCCAGTTAGTGTACCTTTCTAACCAGGTGTAGGTTTAGGGTTTAGAGTGGAGTCTGGACTAAGAGACTCTTAAAGAAGGCCTCTCCATGTAGGTACCTCTCTACACCGGTGTAGGCCGGGTGTTTAGAGCCAAACCTTTGATTCCAATTGTCTGAGGAAAAAAATCCACCCCCCAAAAAGAAAAAAAAGGTTAAAGGAAGAAGCAAGAAGTGGACAATTCTTGGTGCCCAAGTTTTTCACAAAACCCTAAACCCAAATCCACAAATCATCATAATACCTTGTAAAATGCTTTGCCATTTGGGACAATGCAAAACAATGGTGTGCGTGTGTAAATCTCGTGTAAATGTAAATGATTTATATTTTTACACATCCAAACTTTTTATACTTATATTACTAGCAAGTATAATTTTTTTTTTGCAATGGACCATTTGGTTGGCCTATCATCCAAAACATAATAAAATCTCCTCCTCTCCTCTCCTCTCCTCCCCAAATAAAATCACATTTTTTTACATTATTGTTTTAGACTTACACTATTTTATGTAGTCGAATAAAACTATATAAATGATATATTTATTTTTAGATTTTTAGATTGTTTTACAATGACATAAAATAGATTTACGTGATTTTACATTTACCCGAAACGTAAATAGATATTAAACACTTACACAGAGTGTAAATAAATTTCTTTAGGGCACTCATGTTTTTTCACAAACCCAACATTTTGTTGGTACCCAAATGCACAAATTATTATAAGACCTAATAAAGTCCCAGAAAAACACACCCCCAATAAAGAGAGAGAGAGCCTTAGGGGTGATGGCTCAATAGTACAGCCCTTGTCTGGGACCCTAGGACCTGGAAAAGGTTCTGGGTTCAAACCCACTGGTGTGCAGGTGAAAGTTCTGCAGGGCCCTTGGCCACTGAGCTTGACTTTGGGGGTGCCAACGGCTTGTCAGCTCAGGTCTGCTTTGTGCTTCAAAAAAGAGAAAAAAGACAAAAGAGAGAGAGAGAGAGAGAGAGAGAGAGAGAGAGAATTTTATAAGAAGTGCAATGTGTTGCAAGAAGAGCTGAAGAAGAAGAAGAAGAAGAGAGGAGGAGCTTTCAAGACCTTGAAGCTCTTGATGAATGAGTGATTCTTGCTTGCTTGCTTCTCTCCAATCTTATCTCAATTGACAAACAAAGTTACAAATTTTAGAGATGGGTTTTCAATCAATCAGAGGATTTGGAGCTTTGTTGTTGCAAAAGTCTGAAGCTTTTGAAGCTATTTTTGCTGAAGCCATTTTGCAGCTGTGAAGAAGATGAATTGAAGTAGATTATGAAGAAGATGATGTGGAGAAGATTGTGAAAGAAGCTGATTTGTTGTGATTGTTGGTGTTGTGAAGAAAAATTCGTTTGTTGAAGAATTTGTTTGTAGTCTGTTGTTGTTGTTGTTGTTGTTGTTGTTGAGAGTTGCATGTCATTTCCAGTTCTGGTTGAGAGCTTGATCATCATCATCATCATCTCTCAGCTGCTGGCTACTACAATCAATCTCTGAGTTCTTGCTCAAGAATTCAGCTCTGTAAAGTTTGCAGTCTGTTGCGGCTGCTGTTGTTGTTGGGTTTGTTGGTGAGAGCTTGAGCATCATCATCGTCATCATCATCTCTCAGCTGCTACAATCAATCTCTGAGTTGTGGCTCAAGAATTCGGCTCTGTAAAGTTTGCAATCTGTTCCTGCTGCTGCTGTTGGTGAGAGCTTGAGCATCATCATCATCTCTCAGCTGCAGCTGCTGCTGCTGCTGCTGCTTCAATCATAATCTCTGAGTTCTGGCTCAAGAATTCAGCTGTGAAGAGTTGGAATCTGTTGCTGTTGTTGGTTGGTGAGTGATGGAAGTGGGGGAAGAAGAAGGATCATCGCCATGGCGATACACGAGAAGAGGATTGGGGTTCAAGAAGCACGAGGATTTTGGACAATGGTATGCAGATGTGGTAGTGAAGGGCGAGCTCATAGACTACTACCAAGTCTCAGGCTGCTACATCCTTCGACCATGGTCCTACGCCATCTGGGAAACCATCAAGAGCTTCCTGGACACAGAGATCAAGGCCATGGGAGTCGACAACGCCTACTTCCCACTCTTCGTGCACGAGAAATCCCTGAGCAAAGAGAAGGAGCATGTGGCAGGATTCGCACCGGAAGTCGCATGGGTGACCAAAGCCGGAAGCTCGGATCTCGAAATCCCTATTGCAATCCGTCCCACAAGCGAGACGGTCATGTACCCGAGCTTCGCGAGGTGGATCCGCGGACACAGAGATCTTCCCTTGAAGCTCAACCAGTGGTGCAACGTCGTGAGATGGGAGTTCAAGGATCCGACTCCCTTCATCAGAAGCAGAGAGTTTCTGTGGCAAGAAGGACACACGGCGTTCGCCACAAAGGAAGAAGCGGATGCAGAGGTACAAGATGTGCTGGAGCTTTACCGCAAAGTCTACGAGGAGCTTCTTGCAGTCCCCGTGATCAAAGGCGTCAAGAGCGAGCGCGAGAAATTCGCCGGCGCTTTGTCGACGACCACACTGGAAGCTTTCGTGGTCCAGGGCTCTGGTCGTGGGATCCAGGCCGCGACGGTGCACTCTCTGGGTCAGAAATTCTCCGAGATCTTCAAGATCGTGTTCGAGGATGAGAACGGCGCGAGCAAGCGCGTGTGGCAAAACTCTTGGGGATTGAGCACGCGCGCCATCGGAGCCATGGTGATGGTGCATGGAGACGACAAGGGTTTGCTCCTGCCTCCCAGAGTTGCACCCATTCAGGTGATCATCATCCCCATCCCCATCACATCTGCAAGAACAGCAGCAGCAGCAACAAGCTCAAGATCATCAGAAGCTGCTGCTGCTTCTTCTTCTTCTTCTTCAAGGATGACAGCTGCATCTGCTGCTGTAGCAGATCCTTTGCAAGAATGCAAAGCTGTGGCTCGTCTGCTGCAAGAAGGTGGCATAAGATCTGCTACAGATATGCGAGAGAATTACACTCCGGGCTGGAAGTATGCGCATTGGGAGATGAAAGGAGTTCCTTTGAGGATCGAGATTGGTCTTCACGACACAGAGAAGATGCAGGTGACTGTAGCTCGGCGGGATTTGGAGAAAGGTGCCGAGGGGCACAAGAGTGTGGTACCCAAGGACCAACTGCTGGAGAGCATCAGGGAGCTTCTGAATGTGGTGCAGAGAAGCATGCTAGAGAAAGCAAGGCAGCAAAGAGATGCTGCCATTGCTGTGGCATTGAACTGGCAGGATTTCGAGACAGCGGTGCGGAGCAAGAAGATGGTGCTGGCTCCTTGGTGTGATGAGGTTGAAGCTGAGAAGGAAGTGCAGGAAAAGTTGAAGGGTTGTCAGACATTGTGTATGCCTTTCGAGCTGCAGAACTCTTTGCATTCGAGCTTGGCTTCACTTGTCCTTACCAGCTTGGTTTCTGATACCAAGTGCTTTGTCACAGGCAAACCTGCAAAGAGCTGGGGTTTATGGGGCAGGAGCTTTTAATGGCCAGCCCTGCTGCGACAGCTGCTGATGCTGCTTCAGCTTCTGCTGCTGTTGCAGATCATTTTGATGATGGTGAAGATTGTTTCTGGGGTCTGCACATGTGGCCTCAAAGTGCCTTGACAATGCACAACCTTTTGGGATGCAGGTTACAGCTGCAAAAACATATGTTGCTTCAGGACAGACAAGCATGCACACAGTTGCAATTGCTGGAGAAGGGTTTAGAACAGAGAGCTGTAGAAGAGGAAGAAGATGATTCTGATGATGATGATGAAGATTGATATACCAGGGTCTGCACATGTGGCCTCAACATGGGGCTTGACAATACACATCCATTTAGGATGCAGCTGTAAGCTGCACACACAATCTGCTTCAGGACAGACAAGCCTGCAAACAGTTGCAATTGCTAGGGAACCAGTTTAGAAAGAAGAGCTGTAGAACAGGACCAAGAAGAAGAAGAATGTCACCTTGGTCTGCAGAGGAGTGTTTTGTCACTTCTTCACACCTCTTTGAAGATGGACCACTTTCTTAGAAATTGATTGCCCATTTTTGCCCTTTCTTGGTATCGATCTAAATCCACAACAATCACTTGCTTTGTCTTGTGAAATGAGCTCAAAATTTGTGGCACTCCACTCTGTACATATAACATTCTTGAACAATGAAGTCACAAATCTAGACTTTGTTGTGACATTCCTGAGCAATGAAGCACAGATCTAGACTTTGTCATAACATTCCCAATCAATGAAGTGCAGATCTAGACTTTGTAATGACATTCCTGACCAGTGAAGTGCAGATCTAAACTTTGTCATGGTATCAATCAACTGCAGTTCTGTCACATCTGTTTTTCACGAAGTCAGAAGATCAAGGACTCACTTTGAATCAGATGATCACATAATGCAGCAATCAATTGAGGTGATACAAGTGTGCTTCTTAAAAGTAAAGAATTGCACAAGCTTGTCTCTGTGGTTGTGTCTTCAGTACACCAATCCATAAATCTAAGAATCACAACAGCTGTGTCTTCTGCAAGAGCACTATGCTTCATAAATGAAAACCTGTTCTCTGTAGTTTACAGCAGAAGACCAGTTTGAGAGATGTCAAGATCTTTTGTGGCTTGTTGCTGGCCATCTGTGAAGCTGCAGAGAACACAAACCCCACAACATTGAGAGAGCAATTTGATGACACCTCTTTCCAATCAAATCACAGGAGACAAGTCTAATCTCTTGCCATATTACCAAGAAATAGCAGAGTGCAGAACAACTGGCCATTTGAGTAAATTGAACATTTTCCTCATTGTTTGAGGAATCTTTAAATCACAAAGCACTTTCTTCATATGGTGTGTCTGCAGGCTTTGATGTGGCTGGACACAGCACTTATGGCACAGGTTGTTGCACCATAAATAATTTCCTGCTTTTCAGTAGCAGGCAAATACTTAAACCAAGCAGAGGCCTGTTCCGTGGCATTGCTCTCACAAGAAGAGACTGGCTGTGGCTGTGTCCCACATCACATGTACAAAAGGTATACAGACATACATACATACACAAGTGAGCACAAACATGACATGTGTGCTGGTAAAGCCCAAACATTATCTGCTAAGTTGGGACAACTGCAAGCACTGACAAAGACGATATTTCCCCATGGCGACCTGCTTTCATTTTGGAGAAAATGTGCTGTCTTGTGACCAATGGTACTAGTGAACCCAAGGGTGTTTTGAGATGTTGGGACTCTTGGCACCCACGCATCCTTTTCTCCGGCCTCAACCAACTCTTAGATTGAGAGACTTGTTTTCTTATGAATGGGATGAGATTTACCATGCCCCCACTGTTAGAAACAAATGATGATCAAACTATTTCTTGAAAAATTCAAGTATACACAGCCAACATGTGGCCTACAGGTTGGCAGTCCAAATGGGAAACAGTTTCTGACCTATCTTACACTCAACCCTACTAGCGTGTGATGACCATAGCCATTTCCTTTCTGCATGAACCCCAACTACGCCCATCTCACCATTCCCCATAAGCCTGTTCAGCTCCGCTGCAACTGCCATAAGAGGCTCTGTAACGTCACCAAGTGCCCAGGCCAATGATATGTGTGGCCGTGGATTCTGCAGTGAAAACATGAAATTAGTGAGACAGTCTCAAGGACTTTTAAGATTATGCAATGTGCCTACAGTACTCATTGCATCCCTATCCCAAGTCCCAGGAGCAATTTCCAAATGATACTGATCTGCAAGGAAATGGATATCAGGGACTTCCCTGAATTTGAAGCTCTTTGAACATTGCTGCATCATTACTGGATCTAGAGTGGATCATCTTGACAGATACACAATGAGATGGATAATTTTTTTACCTTGTAAAAAGCTGGTAGATTATGGAGCTTGTATACCTCATCAACAAGGCACACTTGTTTCTTGATCTGCAAACCAAAAGCATGAATTCATTAACTGAAAACAGAGAGTTGGCCTCATAATTTGTGCATCACACTGACAATGGAAACCAATACCAAAACTAAATCAGTCATTGAACTCAGATGCCCAAAAAAAAAAAAAATGCTCCTGAAAGTTGTTTGCAGTCCAGAACTCTCACCTCAGGATTGCCCACAGCAACAATCTCAAGAGAAAGAAAGGACCGTGTATGCTCATCATTGATGAAAACTTCCCAGCTCCCAAATTCCATCCAAAACCTGATTTAACAACAAGAACATGAGGAAAGACATGTCCAGCAATCACCGACATTGAATACCACAAGGAAAAAAAACAGGGAACAGAAAAACAGCATCCCCAGATCTTAAAAACCCATTCTACTGGCCACATTAACCAAACAGGCTCCTCACAGGAGAACAGCATGAACTTTGCATAGACTGGGGACAAGCACAGGGAGATTTCTTACTGTTTCTGGCCACGAAACTTGTTGCGGAGCATTGACACAATGGTATCAATTTGATGAATGCGGATTGGTACAGTGCGCCCAAGGCTTATATGGTATTCATTCGCAAGGCTTATACCTGGTCAATAACAAAACTTCATTGTAACTTTCAGAGACTTCACAGGATGGAAAGATTAACTATACCATCCCTGCATAAAGAATATTTTACAATGACATCAGAAGTGCAATGAGAAACAAAGCTTTATTATTCAAAACTAAATGCTGCCTGTAGGGCACAACCATTTTCAGAGGGATACACCCTATCTTCCTTATGGTCTACAGAGTAAAGACCTAATATTGGTGAGGACATCTTTACAAGCCAAGAGTGGTAACAGAGAGGGGTAGAAGTGAGATTTTGCACCAGAAACTTTGGCCCTCCACGTGCAGGGAGGAACATCTGCTGCCATGACTCCATGACATTCTGACCCAAAAAATCCAATTATATAGTAACAGCTGATTGTTCCCCACAAGAATAGTTTGTGGGAGCCAGAAATTCGGTGTTAGATGCAAAGCTTCTTGATACGATCCTAAGGACCCTAAGAAGATAATGGGTGTATCCCTCTAAATATGATTGTGCCCACCATACAGATTAGGTGTGTTGTTCTGAGTTTCAGTTCTATGATACACAAAAAGTGTAATCCAAATGCAAGAATAGAATTTAGGTTGTTCATTCCAATATGTAACATGAGTAGGAAGGATGTGAGGAGCACCTCTTGGAGATGGAGAAACAAAATCCTCCTCCATTGACTGCAGGCCTGGGAATAATTCTGCTGCTTTTCTAAGATAGGGCACTAGTTTGCTCCTTACAACTGTGGACAATGCCACTGCCAACCAATCACCATTGCCACATGAACTCTGATTAAACCTCTGTAACAAGGTTCATCACCTAGCTTTATCTCCCACCATCTGTGAGTACCAAACAATATGCAACTTTGCAAAGGGAAGAGGAGGTTGACTGACCAGGGATGAAGACATGCAAAGAAAAATTGCCTTCCACATGAGGGAAGGTTCTTACTCGCCTTCCATGCCCTCCACATTCATCTACACCCTTTTTCTTGCTTACTGCAACCACAGATGAAAAATGAGTATGGAAACAGCATCCACCAACTGCACTGCCAACTAGTCACTGAGGTCTGAAGACATGGAAACTTGGTGTGTGAACAACCATCAAGAAACCTAGCATGACAAAAACTAGAAATACTTCACAATAATAACCAGCAAAATTGTCTCGCAAAAAGATTGCGTTGTGCAAAGAGACTTGATTTCAAACACTACCAGGAAACGGAAAACAAAATTGTCTACTCTTCTCTTAGACCATTACAACTCAGAAAGGCAGAAAGTGCAAACTCATCAGTAATGACAATCAGATTTGCAGACAGATGATTTTTGAGCTAGGGTTAGGTTAAAGAACAAATCTGGTCTTCTCACCAAGAAAAAAATTCAGAAGTTGGATAGATGAGGAGGATGGATCAACAGAAAAATCATCATAATGGAAACCTTGAGTGTGACACAAATAGATATTGCCAAGAATCATTCTGGAACAGAAGCAGACAAAGTGGAAAATTGTACATACTGGTGACTCAAACAAAAACATGAAGAAGGGATTTAGGACCAGAACAGCAAGTGTACCTAGGTCAGGAAAGGATTTCAGAAACTCTGGTGGGGGTGGAGGCAAAGGCTGCCTCGGTGATTGCTTTGGGAGTGCATGTACTGCATTCCTGTCTGCAATAAGGTCCTCAACTTGCCGGCACCTATGCTTTTTCAAGCTCCTGGCTGTAAATTCACCAGTGTCTGAATCAGAATCAGATGCATAAAGTTGCAAAGCATCCATTGGGAGGGGATTCCCCCTCGGTGGCACTCCCAGTTGGAATTTCTTTTCCCTATGACCTAACTTCCTGTCTGTTTGCTTGCTTGGTGTCTGTACAATTCTTCCCTTGCTCTAATGTCCAATCCTTGGGGGTTCTCAAACTCACTTGCTTGGAGTTTGAAATCAGCCAATTCGTTCTTGAAACAATCTCCACAAGTAATCAATAATCACAAACACAACTGCAGAGTGCACGGCACACTGGTGCCTTATCCTCAGTCCCGAATCTCCCTGAAGCCCTGCCTCTTTAGAGCTCGCAAGCATCTGGCATAATGTACATTGAGTCTCATCCACTGAACCCAACAGAGGCATCTCAAACACACCCCTAAGCAACAAACCCGGATCCTCAAAACCCCCACACCCACACTTATCCCAAACAAAGAACAGATCCTCAGAGATCCTAAAACGTCAACTCCCAAATTCCGGCAGTAGAATCCCACTAAACACCAGATCAAAATCCTCCCATCAAAAACATGCAATCCAACATAATAAGCTCATGATGATCGTGGTGATGATGATGGTGATGATCAAGAGCAGAAGAAGAAAGACACATTCTGCCTTACAACAACAACAACAACAAAATTGCAGCAACGAAACCCTCCAAATAATGACAAATTCAACACACAAAACAACGAGAGAGGGAGAGAGAGAGAATGAACATCCTTTCTTAGGAAAAGTTGTTCAAGCAAAACTTGAGAAACAAAACACTGCAATACAGAAAATACACGTGTTGGGATTGCTTGCTTGCTGGCCAACCATATCACTGCTCTGTACTTCACTGCACTGCACTCCAATTCCTTGTGCAAAAACTTCAACACTTCCTCTCCAAATCTTCGCCAACACACAACGAGAAACACGACGAAGAAGGAAGCCGTAGATAGAGACGCACGCACGCACGTACGCACGTACGCTTGCTTCCCCAAACCCTAATTTTTGTGTCTGCCCGAACAGAAAAGGACGCGCAGGTCCGAAATTAGTAAGTTACCAAAAAAAAAGAAAGAGTCAATTTCCTGGGAGACCATTATTTCTTTTCATAATCGGCCAATGGGGATGCGAGTTTCCTCAACGCACCAATGGAGGTGGGGCTTGTGGGGATTTTTTTTTATATTACTTTGTCGGCAACTAGTGAACTCTTTTTTCCCACAAGGTGCCCTAAAAGTCCCCAACTAAAACTACCTAGCTAGAGCTACTCATGTAGGTACCCTATGCCTAGTTAAGATTTTCCGGGATTTTAAAAATCGATCTTGTTTTTTTTAAATAGAAAATTTTGGTTTTTTTAAAACCCATGGACCCTATCTGAGTGCTAATTGGAAGATGATCTGGGCTTTTATTGTGGCATTTTTTTAAAGCTATGGACCAATGAGAAGCGTATATTTCACATTGTCATCATGTTGTCGAGATTTCAGCCAATACCGTCGTAAGTAAGCAAGTTCAACACTTTAATGCCAAATATTTAATATACCTTCTCTTAAGATGCCGACAAATAAACTAAAATATAATTATTGTGCATTTTTTTACTTGTTAAGTACGCCTTAATAATGCTTAATAAAATTTCAAAAGTCCAAAAAATAAAAAAATAAAAATTCCTCAAAATTATTTATTTTCTTAATTTTTGTTGTTTGGGGAAATCTTCTGGTGCCTTCTAGAAGTGTTGGGTAGGTTTCCATATTATCAACAAAGGAATGTCCTAAAAGGTTAATTTTCAAATGATAAATAAATTATATATATTATTATATTATTATATTATAATAATTATAATAAAGTCCTTATATTATAACTTCCCTCTTTTTCTTTTTCTTTTTCTCAAGTTTTTAAGGGTGACATCTCCAAGGTCCACGTCACACCCTAATTTGGACACTTTGGGTGTTGTCGTGTATTAGTTCTTTAGATAAATGACACAATCTTTACTATCTTTATCTTTAAGTTAGACCTTACCCAAGGGTAAGGTTAACCATGGTTGTCAAATTTCATCCATATGGTCAATTTCATCTCTTGAGCTCAATTTCATCAAAATGTCACTTGAAAGTTTTGAGTTCCTCCATCTATGTATATAGTTTAGTTTAGTTTCGTTTCCTGAGGTTAATTTTCATCCAGGTTATTTGATTTCATCCATGCCCTATTGATCCACTTCAATAATTAGAAAATTTGAGTTCCTTGTAAAGGAGTTTAGAATTATCTGTTGGTAAATTTGGGTGTCTTAGGAGGGGGCGGGGGTGTCTTCTAGCGCCCCTTGTGGGTCAAAAACCATTCAATCAAGCCTTGTTGGTAAATTATGTGTGAAGTTTCTCGTAATTTGTGAATCTACAAATCTACAAATTAGCAAATTAGCAAATCCATTGAACACTTTGGATTACAACTCACATTAATATGCCCCTGGATGTTTTACATCCATTTTTTTCAGAATCAAAGAACATGGCATTCCTGGTTTTAGAATTTCTTTTTTCCTAACAACTGGCGGTTTTTATGAAAGAACCGGAATAAGAACCGGAAGTCTAGGTTAGGTTCTTTGACCCGATTCACTTGATTTTTTGGGCACTGGATTGAAGGTCCAAACCGGGTATAATTATTTATTTGATGACCAGGGGTCGAGGGTCAGAAGCAGTGCTTTTTATTTCCTGAGAGCCATCGCCAGTCAACAGTTCGGAGGTGGGTCTTTGATTTTCTGGGAACTGCAAGTCGAGGGTGCATGTGCCCCCAGAAATTACCCTCCGGTTCTTTCATGGGCCAACGAGGGAGAGCACCGCCTAACCAACGCTGGCAGGTATATATATACACACACACACCAGCAGTTGGGTGGGTATTAACCCCCACCGGGTATCAGTTGTTTCATGAGTCTCATAACCACCGTTCTGAATGAAATCAAATACCCGGATATACGGACATACTGTGACCCAAAACGACGACGTGGCAAGCAAGGGTTATTGACAATGGCAAAGGAGAAGACCAGCTTGTAAAAGAGGAAGAGACCACTCAACATATGTAGTTAAGTATATATATACTACATACCCGGGGGACAACGAAACCAATTATTCTTCTTCGATGAGCCTGAAATAACCGGAACCGAGGGTTATGTAGGTCGTCTAATACCCGTCAAACCGGGGTGACGATACCCTTGGCGCTGTAGAGAGAGTGGTGTGTGGACTCGGGCGATGGTGGCGATGGTGGTCGAGGTCATGGTGCTTTTGTTGTTTTCTGCCGCTGCTGTCGCTGTGGAAGTGAGCAACCCGGTGTTTGTGTGTGCCTGAATTTGGTTTGTGTTTTCTTTTTGGTTTTAGTTTTATTGTTTTTAGGCTCAGAAGAGAAGAGTTGAGTGCGTGGTGGTTTAGGAGATTGCAATTAGGGTTGGTGGTTGTTGTTGTGGTGGTGGTGGTGGTGGTGGTGGCAGGAAAGAAAGAAAGGGAAGCAAGTAAGAAAGAGCTGGTCTGGTCGCGGTCTCTGGTGTTTTTTTCCTGGGGTGAGGGATTGCTGATATCGGGGTTTTGCAGCGGGTGTTTGTTCTTGTTTGTTGCTAAATGCAGCCTGTTTTGCATATGCGGGCCTGCGCCTCTTGGATCATGCATTGCAGCATGCATAAGATGGCGCTTTTGCAATCCCCATCGTCTTTGCACTTGCACTCTGCTCGTCACTTGTCGTCTGTTTCTAGGGGAGGATTCTTAGCTTCACGATCATGGTCCAGGAGACATCATCATAGGAACATCCAAGTTTGTAGCTTGCGAGTGCAAGCGGATGCAGGCACTGTCATCTCCGAGCCAACGCAGGTACAAAGCATTCTCGCCCCCGCTTTTGCAATATCAAGTTTTTTTTTTTGAGTTGTTACATTCTCGGCTTCAATGTTGGGGTTGTTGTGGTGCGACCGCCGCTGATGTCGTTTTGATGTGATAGGTAGAAACAGAGTTTGTGGATGGAGTTTTAGGGCTACAGCAGATGTCAGCAGATGGCAGAAGTAAGCAGAAAACCTCAGAATTGATTTTCTTGGGAACGGGCACAAGTGAGGGCATCCCACGAGTCAGCTGCCTCACCAATCCAGATAAAAAATGTCCTGTAAGTCTGAACAAATGGAGCAACACCATAGTCTGATGATGTTTCTACATCTTCTTGTGTCCTCCAGATTCAGGAAAAGATCTGGAGCAATGTGTTATCTGGCACAGAAATGGCTTTGGTGTAATTGTTGGTAAATCTGAGCTTTGTACATAACAATTGTCACAATTTGGAGTTGTTGCTGATCTTGACACACAATTTGAGTTTTGTTCAATTCTTTGCTCTCTTTTTTTTCTTCCTCAGTTCAAGCTTGCTATTATGGTTATAGGTTTGCTGGGCTGCAACGAAATTGGGCAATAGAAACAGGCGGCGGAACACTAGTGTGTTGCTTCGATATTGTGCACCTGATGGTCATCACCTAAATATTCTCGTAGATGCTGGCAAGTACGACTCTGCCTTCATCATTCAATTTCTGTAGTAAGTTTATGCATGTGATGTGATTGTATATGGCGAGCCTTAACAATGTGAAGATGGGATTGTGGTCAAGTTTTTTCTTTATAAACAGCAAAAAAGAATCTGCACTTGCCTCCAAGGCAGCTGTGAACTTATGTGTTGCATCCTCTTTAGCATGTCAGGTTCTTTTATCACAGCGCCCTTCAGTGGTTTCCATATTATGGGTAAGTCGTCCTTCAACCCTAATAGTGTGCTAATTATCCAAGGACCTAAATTGAACTTTAAAACAGATGGAGTGGAATTCATGGCTTAATCCTGTATATATGCACATTTCTGGCAGCCAAATTGTTCAAGACTGCAAAGTGTGCTGCAGTTTCACTTTATTGTGTTGACGCACGATTGAGGTGAAGTTTGCGCAGTTTTTGAGAGTACATTGTCGTGTTACCTTTAATTGTTGTTGTGGAGATTTCTCTGCAACTTCATGGATCTCTCTTTTTGAGAGTACTGGAAGGTCTGTGTTGGTTGTTGTAATCATTGCTGCTGGTGTAGAAACTATAGGATAACTGTTGGTTTTTGACTTGTTATGTGGATGGTCTTTACACAGAATCAGAAATCTGGATGCAGTTATCATTACCCACTCACATGCAGATGCAAATGGTGGTGAGAGTGCCTTCCAGTTCCTCTTCATTGCTGCCATTTTAGTTATCCATTGCCAGCTACTTTTATGGATGCCTTGTGGCATCTTGACCTTTTTATCTGCAATATGATTCAGTAGGTGAAATTGTTGTCTGTTTATTGTACTTCCTGGTGTACACTTGGAATGCAATACAACAACTCATAGTACAGGTATTTAGTCTGTACCCTTCATGTATGCCCATCTATGCCTCGGCTTGGTCACTTGCTTGTGAGGGGATAAGCTAAAATGAAATTAATCTTACCCTCACAAGCTTGTGATACTATTGTATTTTTTATTAGCTAGTTTTACATAGATTTTTGGTGTGTTAGGTTGAGTAAATTAACCAAGATTTCTGCACAGGGCTGGATGATTTGCGGGATTGGACTAATAATGTACAGGCTACAATTCCAATTTATGTCACTTCGCGTGACCTTCAGGTGTGTACTCTGCAATTGTACAATTATTTTGAAGTTGCCCTTCTTTGTTCTGTTTGTGGGATACAGACCAATATTACTGTCCACTTGTTGGGTGAAACTGGAAAATTGAACCATTTTTTTCTGAAAAGGTAATGTCCAAGTCTCACTATTACTTGGTGGATACAAGCGTCGTCACCAAGGGAACTGCCGTTTCCAAATTGCAGTTTCAAGAGATCACAGAGGAGCCCTTTTTTGTGCATGGGCTGAAAGTGAGCACTCTTTACTCGCTTCTTGTGCATGTGATTTTCAAAGTTGGTATTCTGTAACCTTCTTCACTGTACTAATCATTGCCTAGTTTCAAACTGCATGAATCAGGCCAGCAATCTCTTGGATTAGCATGGAAATTTGATGCATTGGAAAAGGGATCATAATTACAAAACAAGGTCTGTGCCAGTTAATGACATCTATTTTCCTTGGTTGCTTTTGAAGATTTTGCTGTGATGGTTGGACTAGGTGGTCCCATTACCAGTTTGGCATGGACCAGGCTACCGATCTCTTGGATTTCGGGTTGGAAATATCTGCTATATCAGGTGAACTTTCATTCCAGTTTTCTATCCCTCTATTTCCATGAGTACCTGCATCTTATCCCTTTGGCCAATCTGTCCTTGGAGCTCTTGGACTGGATATGTACACACAGAAGATTGTGTATCTCGAAACAAGCTCTGCATAGTATTGGCCTTTGAATTTGAGTTTGTTTACAAGGAGATGACTCTAGCTGATGGGCAGCTGATGGGCTTGTGGCACTGGAATCCATGTGCAATTGTGCATACTGTATTTTTCTCTGCCTTTTGAGAGTGTTTTGGATTGTTGGTGACTGAATTGGATCCTCTGGCAAATGCTGCAGTGATGTAAGTGAAATTCCTGCTGAAACGTATCCACTTTTGGAGAATTGTGACCTCCTCATTCTGGTACAACTATGCTTTCAGACAACTCTTACAGTCATTGTTAATTTCGATATCAAGGTGCTGGTGTTCTGACAAGAGACATTGCTTAGGGTGGGAACTTCATAACAAACATGTGAACTATGGACATGATGGAATACACTGGCAGCAAGGTTTGGGATGTCAAAGCAAGGTTGAGCAAGGCTTGACATTGGAGGTTCTTCTGTTTTTGACTTCTGGTGGTTGAATTGTGTGCAGGATGCTCTTAGACCAGACCGCTCCAGTACCACCCACTTTGGAATGCCTCAGGTAGGGAGTGATGTCTTTATTAATATTTAACTAATATGATACAAAGCAACTTTTGAGCTTCCACAGGGGCATCAAAGCAGGAATGTGATCATCATAGGGCTATACAATCAATCATTCTGTGATGGCTGTGCTCTGACTTGACATCCTTGCCTGGCATTTGTTTATGTTAATTCCTGGGTAAGAGCAGTGTCTCAAAGTTTGGCATTGGGTTTCAGGCCCTTGAGGAAGTACGGAAGATTCATCCAAAACAAACTCTCTTCACAGGTGAGGTGATCCCACATTGTCATTGATGGTACTTGGACCCCAATCTGAAAATTTGATCAACATGATTTCAGTTGAACATTTCTAGGTTTGAAAGTTGTAAGTGCTGACACATGTGGGCTGGGTTTGGCAGGAATGATGCACTCTATGGACCATGATGAAATAAATGCACAGCTTGCACATTTGTTAGATAGTGAAGGTCTAGATATCCAATTGAGCTATGATGGCATGCAAATAGCAATTGACCTATAGGATGCCATACTGTTTTCATTTGGATCACATTCTTTGGCTATTGCAGGTGCATCCCTTGACAACCACTACTCATGAAATTAGGTTCAAAGGGTCCCTTGGCCTCTTGATCATAGAGTCAATTGTAGAACAGAGGTAAATGTGTCACCCAATTACAAATTATAACTACAAATCATTGGATAATGTCCTGAAGTTACCATCCATTTAACAGGATAACATTATTCCCATTTCTAGTAAATTGCAAAAGAAAATTATGTTCTCATTGCTAGGTGTGGGTTGCAAGTCTTGTGATGCAGATTGCCCTTGACTACTGGTGAACAAAACTCAATTGCTTGATGTGTACCCTGGGGCACTCTAGTTATGCACTTTGAACCTTGAATACATGAAATCAACATAGTTATCCATGTCTTAAAAGTTCAGAAATGGGAATTCAAACCACTCTAGAAGGGCGTTATGTGGTTGGTTAGGTGATGATTCTCTGTAGGCACTCCAAATCATTTAAAGTAGCAAATTCAAAACCTAGAACCCTTAACCTTGAACATGATGTGATTGTATTCACATATCACCTTTCTTCATCATATGTTGCAGGAAGTATCATCATAGTAAGAAATCAAGGCTCTGATTGTAGTGACATATGACACATGTTTGTGATTTATGGGTGTGGCTACTAACTTCCACATGTTGACTAATGCCAGAAGCTAGATGTTAGCTTCAGCAACCATGCCTACCTGTTGTGCAAGAATCATTGTAGACCACCATCGATGCTAATGATCAAACAGTTCACACCCTGACATCTCCCACCGTATTAAGTGGAACCCCCTTTAGAAGCACATATTGGTAGTTTTCATTTGACTATTGCCACAAGATGTTCAATGTTGAGCATGTGATGCAAGAAGTCATACACACTACTGCAATTTGTGAGTAGTTATAAATGACACACCATTGCAGCTCTATCAACACACCACTTGTGCATTGTTAGATCAGTATTTGGAATCTCATGACGCCAAATAGGGGGCTACATAAATTTTGTACTCAAATTTTGTAACCCACACATTGTTGTATCAATACAAATTATACGACACAAGCATTACTACTAGACAAGTGATTATTTGTAGCAATACAAATTATATGACACAAGCATTACTACTACACAAGTGATTATTTGTAACAATACAAATTATACGACACAAGCATTACTATTACATCATTCTTTTACAAATAGAGCCAACCAACAAACCAAGAGAATGTGGTGAGCTTGTGAAGGAAGCACAAATCAGTCCAATAGTCTTGATCCAGGTCTTCTCAAATAGCTTGCTGCACACATATGTTTTCAACATTTGGATGGGTAGAATAAATTAATGGCTGAGTGATCTTTTTGGTTGCGAATTTTTGCCAAAATGAGAAAAATAATTTTCATAAGAATATATTGTCACAAACTCTCTGTTTTTTAAGAAAATCTCACCAAAAAAGAAGAATAAAATAATTGCAATGATTGCCAAAATTGCTTACAATATGATACATTGCTTAAGATTTTCTACTTTTAAAAATCTTGTATATTGCCAAATTCGGCTAAGTATGCTTATGGATGATTGCCACCAGAATTGTTTTTCCAATTTTGTGATGTAGCTAACATGGCGATCATCCATATAACTTGTTTAACCACCTATTAAAAAAGTACGAAAAGAGAAAATGTGAATATTCTTATATATTTTTGGCCATGGACTTGAAACATGTATTGAAAAGTGGAAATTTTTAAATGCTTTTTCAATTTTTCAAAATTTGCCCATATTTTTCAAAAACTCATTGATTTTGCAACCCAACAAATAAAATGGCTGATCACCACATGGCAACTTCACAAATTTAAACTTTTAAAAAAACCCTGACATCAGACTTCTCAATTTTCGTGGTTTTGTTTTGAATCCAAGTTCATTGTTTGCTCCTCTATTGGGAAATAAATTTCTCTGATTTTGTATTTTGTTTCGATATGTGGTATGTATGTGTGTGTCACAAAAACTTGGATTCACACAAATTTAATTTCATTGTCAGAACTAAAAGTTTTAAACTTTTAGGAAGGTTTTAAGCTTTGAATCATAGCATAAAATAACAAATGCTTGTGTCACCTAAGTTACAAGAACAATCAATCAAGTTGCAACTAGACTTGTCACCCCACCCATCACATGTCTTTCATTCATTGCATTCTTTCATATACACATGTTTTTAAAGCTAGATTGTGAACTATTGGACATGTTTGTGATTTTTTTCATTTGTTGTAAGGTGGAAAAGGATTGAAATTTGTTGGTGGATTCTTAGAATGCTTGTTTGGATCATCTTGCAAAACCACTCACAAATATGGAACACTCTTTAGTTTCATTTTATTATTGTGTACAACTATATATCAATGTATTATGGAAGCATCTATGTGTATTTATTGCCTGATTTTTGTGTGTTATTTTAGGTCTAATTGACCTTATCTAAAGGTCTCATGTGTTAACTTGGAATTATTGTCTGACAAATCAAGTACTAGGCTGAAAGCTTCTATGATCTCATGAGTTTTGAATACTATTGGGTAATGCAGGGGTAGGAACAAGAAGAAATGGGTTTAATATTTCTTAACATTTTTTATGTTTTTAAACAATTTTGAAGAAGCATGGGAACCCTATGAAATACAAAGTGTTTTCCCTGGACAAAATTTAGTTTTCAAGTGTTACAAGGAAAAAGAAGATTGAAATTTTTTTGCTGAGAATATATTTTTTAAGTCAACAATTTATTTATGTGATGTTAATAAATATTCATTAGTTAACAATTACAATTCATGAAAAGTCAATGAATTTGTAAAATGATTGTGTCAAAAAAAAAAATGGAAAAGCATAGGAACCCTATGAAGTACAAAATGTTTTTCTTATACAACCTTTAAACATTTTTTTCTCTCAAATTTAAGTTTTCATGTGTTACACGAAAACATTTTTGGAAAAACATGGGAACCCTATAAATACAAATTGTTTTTCCCATACAACCTTTAGACTAATTCTGTTATACATTTAGTTTTCAATTGTTATATGAGAAAATATTTGGAAATTTTTTTGGGACAAATATTTTGAAATAGAAAAGATTGGTTTAATAATATATAGTTAGTGTAATTAATTAACATAATTAAACCCATACATATAAATATCAATTTTCTTATGTGGAGACAAACAAGATAATGTTAAGATGAATATCAAATAAGTGTTGCACTCAAATTTTGTAACTCGCACATTATTATCACAATACAAATTATATGACACAAACATTATAACTACATTGGAATTTGAAACCAACAACAACAATAAAAATAAAAAATGTTCCCATAATGTTTTTCAAATAATGTGAAACTCAAAGTTATTTCATCAAAGTAACAACATAAGATGAAAAGTCTTTGGTGAGCACATATTTTATCCTATAATTAATTTCTACCTACTTAAAACAATACAAATCACCCTTCAATCATTCATTTCAACACTTAAAATATGTGGATTCAATTGTTCAAAACAATTTTGGTAGATTGTTTTCATTATTTTAGGTATTGTTCATTTTCCTTTAATTTTAATTGCTTCTTTAAAAAAAATATGTGGTCAGAATATAATTAGATATCAAAAAATAAAAATACAACAATTATAGAATGAAATCAATATTTTTCTATCAAATTCACACAACTTGCTTTACTCAAAATTGAACATATTAAAAATATGTAGTTTTAAAGTTAGAAATCAGAATTAAAAACATGAAAAGTATGTTGTTTCCAATACCAACATACCTTTGAACTTCATATTATGCCTATAATTCTAACTCTAGTATCTTTCTAAATCTAATTACCACTTCTTTCTGCTTCTTCTTCCTTGTCAGTGCCTTGAGTACCTTGTAATTTTCATCAGCTCTTCGTGATTTCCGGCTGTTTCCTCGTAATCTCCATTTGCTTCCACCCCATATCCAATGGCGAGAATGTACGAATAATTGAATGAATGAATGAATAGTTGTTATTATTCATCCATTTCATTGACCCCCACTTCAATGTTCACCATTTTAATTCATGGCGACATGGGAATCTTCAATAGAAACAACCAACCACCTTAGATGATATGGCACATGACCAATCATGGTCTTTGCATTCTCCAAATATGCTCAAACCATCAACGGCAAGCAATCCAAATTGAATTCCCTAGTGATTGAGGCCGGGAGCATGTTTGTTTGCTTGATATGGTCCAATGGCATACTTGCTGGAATGATGTGGTTGACAACTAATTCATGCCAACAAAACATTCTTAGCCATGGATTCAAGTCACAAATTGATGGATTTGGTGCCATGTTCAATATTGAACATTGGTGGGCCACTAACGAAGTATGTACTTGCTCCTTAAGTTGGTCACGTGTCCCAAGCTACCTACGAAGTGTTCTACCAAATGTCATGAAGGTACCATCCATCCAATTGCAATTGCTTTATTACCAGTCACTCCTCCCTGTCCACCACATGTTCAATTAAGCCTTCATTCTAGGCCTAAATATCGTATTAATGTTCCAATTTCCTATTCTCTTCTTTAACATAAAAGAAACTCAGCAAAATTGAGGCATTGCTACCCAAATATTTATTTAATCCCTGCCTGTCATGCTGCTACAACCAAGTCAAAGTGTTGAACCTTCACTGATTCTAGTCGCAAACTGCCAGTTCACATATTTCACCTCCATATCTATCTTCCTACCATAAAGTTGAATGTAATATTTGCAGGCATCAGATTGGATGCTGGTCACAGGAAATCAATCCATGAAGGCTCATACCTTTGACTGGAAAATTGAAAGTAATATATGATGCACAGCCTTTGCCATGGCCTTTGTGTCACCACACACATATATGTGTGCACCCTTAAATATTAATCTCTAGAAGTCACTTGCTTGCAACAAAATCAACCATAGACAATTAGGCTACAAAGTACATTTTGAACTTGTAATTATAGAACTTCATCAATGACTACAACCAAATATTGGTGCCT